>SAMEA3663015__coassemble_245_pt1 | contig 26081 bp, 24 predicted proteins | sample SAMEA3663015__metabat2_high_PE_009 | metagenome-assembled genome bin SAMEA3663015 (sample SAMEA3663015) | pig gut metagenome | biome: pig gut; feature: pig-associated habitat; material: faeces | place: France | collected 2012
TTATCATAGTGCGCGAATCTTCGCACACCTGCTTCTCGAGGCCAGTGCCGACGATAGGCGCATCGTTGTGTATGAGCGGAACGGCCTGGCGCATCATGTTACATCCCATGAGGGCGCGGTGTCCGTCATCATGCTCGAGGAATGGTATGAGGCCAGCAGAGACAGAAGCAATCTGCTGCGGTGCAACGTCCATGAGGTCAACCTCCGACGGCGGAACGACAGGGAACTCTGCGTCCTGACGGCATTTCACGACTTCGCGAATGAACGTGCCGTCGTCGTTAAGAGGCGCATTGCCCTGACCGATGATGTGCCGCTCCTCTTCTTCTGCCGTGAGATAAACAACGTGGTCGTTGTCGAGATCCACAACGCTGCCGTTGACCTTGCGGTATGGTGTCTCAATGAAACCGAGGTCATTGATCTGCGCATACATACACAGAGAGGAGATAAGTCCGATGTTCGGTCCTTCAGGGCTCTCGATAGGACAGAGACGACCGTAGTGCGTGTAGTGAACGTCACGCACCTCGAAGCCGGCACGGTCGCGCGACAGACCGCCAGGACCAAGAGCAGAGAGACGACGCTTGTGTGTCACCTCGGCAAGAGGGTTGGTCTGGTCCATGAACTGCGAGAGCGGGTTGGTGCCGAAGAAAGAGTTTATCACGCTTGAGATTGTCTTGGCATTGATAAGCTCAGTCGGTGTGAAGACCTCCGTGTCACGTACATTCATCCTCTCGCGTATGGTACGGCTCATACGTGCGAGACCAATGGAGAACTGGTTGGCGAGCTGTTCGCCGACAGTCTTCACGCGGCGGTTCGAGAGGTGGTCGATGTCGTCAACCGTAGCACTTGAGTTGATGAGGTTGATGAGATACTTGATGATGCAGATGATGTCCTCCTTGGTGAGGATTCTGACATCCATATCTGTGTTGAGGTTCAGCTTCTTGTTGATACGATAGCGTCCCACCTCTCCGAGATCATAACGTTTGTCAGAGAAGAAGAGGTTCTGTATGACCTCTCGTGCCGAAGTCTCGTCGGCAGGGTCTGCATTACGAAGCTGACGATATATGTAATAGACAGCCTCTTTCTCAGAGTTCGAACTGTCTTTAGATAGCGTATTGAAGATGATGGTGTATTTGCTTGCATTCTCCTCGTTCTTAGACAGGAGTATGGATGACGCTCCGCTTTCGAGAATGATGTCGAGATTTTCTTCCGTGATTACAGTGCCGCGCTCAATGATGACATCATTACGTTCGATGGAAACGACCTCTCCGGTATCTTCGTCAGCATAGTCCTCGTACCAGCTCTTCATGATGTTTGCGGCGAGAGTGCGTCCGATGCTGGCATTAAGGTTCTTCTTGTTTACCTTTACCTCCTCAGCGAGGTCGAATATCTCGAGGATATCCTTGTCTTTTTCGAAACCTATGGCGCGCAAAAGAGTGGTGACAGGGAGTTTCTTCTTACGGTCGATGTATGCATACATGACATTGTTGATGTCGGTTGCGAACTCGATCCAAGAGCCCTTGAACGGTATGATACGTGCAGAATACAGCACAGTGCCGTTAGCGTGAACGCCCTGTCCGAAGAATACGCCGGGTGATCTGTGCAGCTGAGCCACAACGACACGCTCCGCACCGTTGATGACGAATGTGCCGTTGTCTGTCATGTACGGAATGGTGCCGAGGAAGACGTCCTGAATGACAGTGTCAAAATCCTCATGATAGGGGTCGGTACAGAAGAGCTTCATCTTCGCCTTCAAGGGGACACTGTAGGTCAGTCCGCGTTCGAGACACTCGTCAATAGTGTAACGTGGAGGGTCGATATTGTAATCCAGGAACTCAAGAACGAAATTGTTTCTTGTATCGGTTATGGGGAAGTTCTCTGCGAAAACCCTGTAGAGACCGTCATTCTTGCGTTCCTCAGGTGGTGTATCCAACTGTAAGAAGTCCTTGAAAGACTTCAGCTGCACATCGAGAAAATCCGGATATGGCATCGGATTTTTCACTCTGGCAAAATTCACTCGGTTATTAATTACTTTTGTTGCCATCTAAAAACAAAGGTTGTCACTTATTTGTAAATGTCTGTCTTACATCCGGAATAGCTATATCGGAGAGTAGATATATGACAATCGACGGCATAGACGAAGGCGACGTATTGTCTGCGCTTATCCGGCAGGATGATTGTGATTAATGGATTTGAGAAATCACGGCACATTCTTGCGCCATCATTCAGGAAACTCTAAATCTTTGAAACTGCGTGTCGGACAAGTCCTAACAGCTATCTAAAAAGGAGAGACCAGAGGTTCAGGCATAGCTAATGCTTTGTTATCCCAACCCCTGACCTGCACGACAAGACATTCGATGTGAGGGGTGTAAGACAAAGAAAGGTTAAGACCCCTCTACCTAAGAGGTCTTAACCTGTGTATTTTTCTCAAAAAGAATAGTTAAAATTGAGACAATTACTTGAGCTCAACCTTAGCACCAGCCTCTTCGATAGCCTTCTTGAGGTTCTCAGCCTCGTTCTTTGAGAGACCTTCTTTAAGAGTAGAAGGAGCGCCGTCAACGAGATCTTTAGCCTCTTTCAGACCGAGACCGCAAGCCTCTTTCACAGCCTTAACGACTGCAAGTTTAGCACCGCCTACCTCAGCGAGAACGACATCGAAAGAAGTCTTCTCTTCAACTGCCTCAGCAGCGCCAGCTGCCGGACCAGCAGCAACAGCCACAGCTGCTGCAGCAGGCTCAATACCGTATGTCTCCTTGAGCTCTTTAGCAAGCTCGTTCACTTCAGCAACAGTAAGGTTCACCAACTGTTCTGCAATTGCCTTAATATCTGCCATTTTCTTTAAAAGTATTTAATTTGTTATTAATCTGTGTAATATGTAAGTGGTAATGCTTTAGGGCGCACAACCATATCCCAATGATTAGCGTTCTTCGAGTGTCTGAAGGAGACCGTGAATCTTGCCTCCGGCAGAAGCCTGGAGAGCAGAGATGACGTTCTTTGCAGGGCTCTGGAGGAGAGCGACAACATCAGCGATGAGTTCGTTCTTGCTCTTGATAGAAGCGAGCTGCTCAAGATTTTCAGCACCAACGAAGAAAGATTCTTCTGCAAAAGCGCCTTTAAGAGCAGGGATGCCTGCTTTCTTGTATTCCTTCAGCAGTTTACCAGGAACATTAGCTACCTCTGTAAAGAGAACAGCAGTGTTGCCTACGAGAGTATCATAGAGAGGTGAGTAATCAATCTCAGACGCCTCGAAAGCTTTGCGAAGAAGATTGTTCTTGACAACAACCATCTTGATCTCACTCTTGAAGCATTTGCGGCGCAGGTCGCTTGTATCAGCAGCATTCAGACCCGTTACGTCAACGAGGTAGAAATGTGGATACGCCTTAAGCTTCTCACCGAGTTCAGCGATGACAGTATTCTTTACTTCCTTTTTCATTTTACAAAACTTTTAGAGTTATTCAACTGATTTTGGATCAACCTTGATACCCTTACTCATTGTGCTTGAAATAAAGATACTCTTGATATAAGTTCCCTTAGCAGCAGCTGGCTTGAGTTTGATAATGGTCTGGATGAACTCTTTTGCGTTACCGAAGATCTGCTCCGGAGTGAAGGAGATTTTGCCGATAGAAGCATGCACGATACCGGTTTTGTCAACTTTGAAGTCGATTTTACCGCCCTTCACATCTTTCACAGCCTTTGCGACATCCATGGTTACGGTGCCGCTCTTCGGGTTCGGCATCAGTCCGCGCGGACCGAGGACGCGTCCGAGAGGTCCTACTTTACCCATACAAGAAGGCATGGTGATGATGACGTCAACGTCAGTCCATCCGCCTTTGATTTTCTCGACATACTCGTCGAGACCAACATAGTCGGCACCAGCATCCTTAGCGGCAGTTTCCTGGTCAGGAGTACAGAGAGCGAGAACGCGCACCACCTTGCCTGTACCATTAGGAAGAGTGACGACGCCGCGCACCATCTGGTTAGCCTTACGAGGGTCAACGCCAAGACGTACATCGATGTCAAGAGAAGCGTCGAACTTTGTCGTGGTAATCTCCTTGACGAGTTCAGAAGCCTCTTTGAGAGTGTAAGCCTTACCGATCTCCACTTTGCCAGCAACAGCTTTTTGATTTTTTGTCAGTTTACTCATTTTTCTGAAGTTTTTTCGGTGCAAGCGCCAAACTCAAGGTTTGGCTCCCGGAATTTTTAAATTTAAGCAGGAAAATCACCTTTCACAGTGATACCCATACTGCGTGCCGTACCAGCGATGAGCTTCATGGCAGCCTCTACAGTGAAACAGTTGAGATCCTGAAGCTTGTCTTCAGCGATAGTGCGAATCTGGTCCCACGTTACCTCAGCAACCTTTTTACGGTTAGGCTGGTCGGAACCGCTCTTTATCTTGGCGATCTCTTTCAACTGTACAGCAGCCGGTGAAGTTTTGATCTCAAAGCTGAATGACTTGTCAGCGTAGTAAGTGATAACGACAGGAAGCACTTTGCCTGCCTTATCCTGGGTACGGGCATTGAACTCCTTGCAGAATCCCATGATGTTTATACCCTTAGAACCGAGAGCCGGTCCTACTGGTGGTGAGGGATTTGCGGCGCCACCCTTAATCTGCAGTTTGATTAATCCAGCAACTTCTTTAGCCATTTCTTTGAATAAATTAAAAAATGAATTATATATAAAAAGAACAGATTGTCACGTTAGTGATGCTCTATTCTTTTTCAACTTGCATAAAACCGAGTTCCAATGGAGTTTTTCTTCCAAAGATTTTCACCATGACTTTCAGTTTGTGCTTCTCAGTGTTGATTTCTTCGATGATACCGCTGAATCCGCTGAACGGTCCGTCCGTCACCTTAACAGTTTCGTTAACCTCGTACGGGATGTCGGTTTCTTCGACGATAGCCGTTTCTTCCGCCATACCGAGCATACGGTTAATCTCGTTCTGCTTAACAGGTATAGGATGGTCAGTTCCACCGAGGAATCCGAGAACGTTGGGCATGAAGCGAATGAGAGAAGCTATATCGCCGGAGAGGTCAGCCTGAATGAAGACGTAACCCGGCAGCGAGACTTTCTCTTTTACGGAGCGTTTGCCATTACGCACAGAAGCATGTTTCTCAAGTGGTATTAATACTTGTGAAACATTCCTTGCCAGAAGTTCATTATGTTTCTGCTCTGCTTCGATGTATTCCTTGACTTTCAGCTCCTTGCCGCTTACAGCTTTTAGAACGTACCAATTATTATCTTTTTCAGCCATTGGTCAATGAATGATTAGTTTGGATAAATGGTAGTCATTACCAACCTGAACACACTGTCCATAGCAAACACAACGAGTGCAATGACAAGGGAAGCAGACAATACAACCACTGCACTGTGCGTCAGCTGCTGGCGTGTTGGCCATGTAGTTTTATGCGCAAGTTCATTGTAACAAGCCTTGCAATAATTTACTATCTTATTATACATATTAGTATTCTCAATTAGCACGGGAGGAAGGAATCGAACCCTCATTGACGGTTTTGGAGACCGCTTTCCTACCATTGAAAGACTCCCGTAAATGATTCCCGTCCTGTGAAGAACGGGAATCTATTCTGACATTATAATATTTCAGAACGGATGGAGGATTAATCCTCGTAAACCTCAGTGATCTGACCTGAGCCGACTGTACGACCACCCTCGCGGATAGCGAAGCGGAGACCTGCGTTGAGAGCCACAGCGTAGATGAGCTCTACAGTGATCTCTACGTTGTCACCAGGCATAACCATCTCTACACCTGCAGGGAGAGTGATTTCACCTGTACAGTCCATAGTGCGGAGGTAGAACTGTGGGCGATACTTGTTGCCGAACGGAGTGTGACGGCCACCCTCTTCCTTCTTGAGGACGTAGATAGAAGCCTTGAACTTCTTGAACGGCTTGATCTGACCCGGATGGCAGAGCACCATACCGCGCTTGATTTCTTTCTTGTCGATACCACGGAGGAGGAGACCTACGTTGTCACCAGCCTGGCCCTCGTCGAGGAGCTTGCGGAACATCTCGACACCCGTAACGACAGACTTCTTGTCTTCGCCGAGACCGAGGAGTTCAACTTCGTCACCAACGTGGATACGTCCAGTCTCGATACGGCCTGTAGCAACAGTACCACGGCCAGTGATAGAGAAGACGTCCTCAACAGGCATAAGGAAAGGTTTGTCGAGGTCGCGCGGAGGATCCTGAATCCAAGAGTCGCAAGCGTCCATAAGTTCCATCACCTTATCTTCCCACTTCGCAACACCGTTGAGGGCGCCAAGTGCAGAACCGCGGATGATAGGAGTATTGTCGCCGTCGAACTCATACTGGTCGAGGAGTTCGCGCATTTCCATCTCAACGAGTTCGAGCATTTCCTCGTCGTCAACCATATCGCACTTGTTGAGGAATACAACGAGGCGCGGAACGTTCACCTGACGAGCGAGAAGCACGTGCTCACGTGTCTGTGGCATAGGACCATCAGTAGCAGCAACTACGATGATTGCACCATCCATCTGAGCAGCACCAGTAACCATGTTCTTCACATAGTCGGCGTGTCCCGGACAGTCAACGTGAGCATAGTGACGGTTAGCTGTCTGATACTCAACGTGAGCAGTGTTGATTGTGATACCACGCTCCTTCTCCTCGGGAGCATTATCAATCTGATCGAAAGACTTAACCTCTGAAAGACCCTTCTTAGCAAGTACGGTAGTAATTGCAGCGGTCAGAGTTGTCTTACCGTGATCGACGTGACCAATAGTACCAATGTTAACATGGATCTTGTCACGCTGGAAAGTCTCTTTTGCCATTGTTTCGTTTGTTTATAGTTAAATAATCAGTTTTGTCAAAACACAGAATTCCCTCCTATTGATGTGACCATCTCCGGGAGAGAGCTGTATCTGAGAGTTGAACTCAGGACCTCTTCCTTACCAAGGAAGTGCTCTACCACTGAGCTAATACAGCAACAGAGAGCGGAAAACGGGGCTCAAACCCGCGACCCCCAGCTTGGAAGGCTAGTGCTCTATCGACTGAGCTACTTCCGCATTAGATGAAGAAAGCTACGGGTGCGCTTTCTTTGCTGAAAAACGCGGAGGAAGCATACTCCGTCCGCGTCTGTGTTGGAGTGGGTGGTGATGGATTCGAACCACCGAAGGTAAAAACCAGCAGATTTACAGTCTGCCCCATTTGGCCACTCTGGTACTTGCCCTTGTTGTTTTGCTGATGAGCCGATGGAGGGATTCGAACCCACGACCTCGAGATTACAAATCACGCGCTCTGACCACCTGAGCTACATCGGCAATCTGTTGTTATTTCAATTCCCTTCGTTTAGGGATTGCAAAGGTATGAATTATTTCTTGTTTTCCAAATACTTTTTGCAAATTTTTCGCAAGTTTTCTGCGCTTAACCCACAATATTCCCTCTGTTCGCTCTGTCTGGCGTGTTTTATAAACTCATCAGGCACTCCCACGCCCTCCACGACAGGCCCTTTCGCAAGCCCTGCTACGTACTCGCTCACCTCCGAAAACAGTCCTCCCTTGAGACATCCGTCCTCGATAGTCACAAGATACTCGTATTTCTGACACAAAGCATCAAGCATCTCACGATCGAAAGGCTTGACAAAGCGGAAATTATACACTCCGACCTCGCCGTCCAGCTCCTCTGCCGCATCGAGAGCCATGCTGCAAACCGGACCGCAGCACAGAATAGCAATCCTTTTGCCCTCCCTGAGGCATTCTGCCTTTCCGGTCTCAATCTCCTCAAAAGGCATATCCTTCCACTCGACTCCTTCGCCCGTCCCCCTAGGATACCTTATTATATAAGGACCGTCGTGTTTCAAGGCCGAATTCATCAGGTTCCTCAGTTCCCTCTCGTTTCGCGGCACGCTGATTACCAGCCCCGGTATGCTGCGGTAAGCGGCGATGTCAAAGACGCCCTGATGGGTCGCGCCGTCCTCGCCGACCAGCCCAGCCCTGTCAAAGCACAGCATTACAGGCAGTTTCTGCAGAGCGACGTCGTGGATGATCTGGTCATATGAACGCTGCGAAAAAGAAGAATAAATGTTGCAGACCGGCCTCAGACCCCTGCAGGCGAGCCCCGCACTGAAGGTCACCGCGTGCTCCTCCTCTATGCCCACGTCGAAGAAACGCTCCGGGAAACGCTGCGCAAATTCTGTCATCCCGCATCCGGACGCCATCGCAGGCGTAATGCCCACCACGCGGCCGTCCATCTCCGCAAGGTCGCATAAAGTCTGCCCGAATACATCCTGATACCTGCTGTTCTGGTACTTTGTGCCTATCCTTTCGCCTGTCTCGACGTTGAACTTGCCCGGAGCGTGCCAGGTCGTAGGATCCTTCTCTGCCGGAGCATAACCGCAACCCTTGGTGGTGATGCAATGAACAATTCTTGGCCCCTTGAGCCCCTTTATCTTCTGCAGTACCTCCACAACCGCCCCGATGTCGTTGCCATCTACCGGACCGAAATATCTGAACCCGAAAGCCTCGAACAGGTCACCCCCGCTCTTCCTGATCAGAAAAGACTTAAGCCTGCGCGTCAGATGCTGTATGGTTCTGCGCAAAGGCCTGTCGCCCAGGCGGTTCCAAATTGTGTCCTTGAGTTGGTTGTACCTTGCGTCGGTGCTCAGCTTCATCAGATGGTTGCGCAGACCGCCGTGAATGTCGTCGATGGAGTGGTCATTGTCATTGAGAATGACCAGCAGATCGGCTTTAGAGTCACCCGCATTGTTGAGCCCCTCAAACGACAGCCCGCCCGTCAGCGCACCGTCTCCCACCAGCGCAATCACCTTCCTGCCGCTGCCGGCAATCCTCTCCGCCTCAGCCATACCGAGAGCCGCTGAAATCGCCGTGGACGAATGCCCAACTCCGAATGAGTCGTATTTGCTTTCCTCCCGGTTCGGGAATCCGCTCAGTCCTCCGGCGGTCCTGATATCCTTGAACTGTTCCTTGCGACCGGTCAGAATCTTGTGCGCATAGGCTTGATGCCCGACATCCAGAACAAAACTGTCATTGGGCGTATCAAACACATAGTGGACAGCCGTGATAATCTCGACAGCCCCGAGACTCGAAGCCACGTGCCCCGGATTGCGGGAGCAGCAATTGAGCATATAATCACGAAGTTCGGCACAGAGAACCTTGAGATCCTCCGTGCTAAAACTCCTCATATCCTCCGGACAATCGACCTTATCCAGCAGTTTGTACATAATTATGACTGAATGTTCGGCTGCTGCAGACCGTACTGCTTCTTCTTGTCAAGCAGTTTGATGCCGAGAGCAAGAACGATTGCAACCAGACCGAGACCCGCAAAGAATACGGATACCCACATATAGTCACCGCTTGCGCTCTTGATCGCGCCGATTGCCTTAGGAACAAAAATAAAACCTATATTCTGGATGTAGAATGTCAACGCCATAGCCGTTCCCAACTGCTTTGCAGGGATGATTTTGGCAATCGAAGGCCACATAGCCGACGGCAGCAGGGCAAAACCGATGCCGAGAAGCACCATAAGCATAATAGGGAACACCGCACTCGCACCGCCCGGAAGAAGCGCAAATACCACGTGAACTCCCGTAATGATTGCAGCACCGAGAATCATAAGGTCGGCACCGTGACCCTTCTTGTCGTAAACGCCTCCGAAAAGGGGAGTCAGCACTATGCATCCCATAGGGAGAATCATAGGGAAGAGACCCGCAAGTGTCTGGTCTATACCGAATTTGTTTACCATCATACCTGTCGAATACTTAAGGAAAGGATTGACGGCTGCATAGAACAGCAGGCACAGAAGGGCAATCATCCAGAATGCAGGATTCTTCACCACGGCGATAACGTCTTTCCAGCTAAATTCGTCCTCAGGATTGCTTTCAGCCTCCTTGACTCCCTGCTCGCGTATCTGGGTGTCGAGTTTCTTGTCATAGACGCAGTAGGCCAGGAACGCAAGCAGACCGACTCCCAGCAGAATCAGGCCTACCAGCACTGCGATGCCCACGTTGCCGGAGCAAGCCTTGACGATGCCCGGGGTCAGGCCGTAGGCAAGGCCGGTTCCGAGTCTGGCGAGAGCGAGCTGCAGTCCCATCGCGAGAGCCATCTCATAGCCTATGAACCATTTGGCTATCACCTTGGTAGCAGTAATTCCCGCTATTTCCGCACCTACTCCGTATATGCCTATGCCTATTACCGCAATCAGAACCTGCGGCCTCAGCGTGTCTCCCAGGAAATTGACGGTCTCCATGACCGCCCCGCCGGCAACCAGCGTCCGCAGACGGAACATCGCGAACGTCAGCATACCAATGCCCAGCACCATAAGCCCCGCAGCCATAGTTCCGGTAAAGCGAATTCCTTTCTTGTCGAGTATGATTCCTCCGAAGATGAGCTTAAGCAGATATACGTTGAAGATCGAATACGCGCCCGCGAGGGAACTGTATTCGCTGTCGCTTATCTGGTATGCATCGCCCTGGAGCGTGGTTTCAACTGCAAATATGTTGTCCGATGCCACGTAGGCGGCAAACATCACGAAAGAAATGATGAACAGTACGGCCCACCTTGTCTTTTTGTTGTCTCTAAGCAGATTCATTGTAACTCAAATGGTTAGGTTTACAGATGATTCAAAGCGTCAGAACGGAAGGTCCTCGCCGCCATCCTCGCTCATATATCCCGGAGCCTGCCCGGCTTCTTTTGCTGCGGTTACGGCTGCCGCGTCCGCTGCACGGGCTGCCGCTTCCTGTGGACCGGCCTGCTGACCGTATGACGGCTGCTGGTATGTTCCCTGGGCGGCCTGATAGCCACCCTGCTGGCCCTGCTGCCATCCCTGGCCGCCCTGAGGCTGCTGCCAAGCCTGACCGCTCTGCTGATATCCGCCGCCCTGAGGCTGCTGGTAAACGTTCTGCTGATATCCGCCGCCCTGGCCCTGCTGGTAACCGACACCCTGGCCCTGGTCATCCTGACGGCGGCCGAGAAGCTGGAGATTGTCAGCATTGATTTCGGTAGTATATTTCTTGATACCCTGCTGGTCGGTATAGCTCCTTGTACGCAGGCGACCCTCAATATAAAGCTGGGTTCCCTTTTTTACGAATCGCTCAACAACATCGGCTGTCTGCCTCCAGGCAACTATGTTGTGCCATTCGGTATTTTCGCGCAACTCTCCGTTGCGATCCCTGTAACGTTCTGTCGTAGCGAGTGTAAACGTGGCGACCTTAGTGCCGCCGCCCTGGCTGTTTCCTTCGAGGTAACGTATTTCTGGGTCTCTTCCGACGTTACCGATAAGCATTACTTTGTTAAGTGACATAATCTTACAATTTAAATGATTGCCGCAATTTAGCGATTTTTATCCATTGGACATAACTTTCTCTATGCTTTCTGCATCAGGTTTTTCGCCCGTCATCAGCTCATAACCCGTGACTGCTTGAGCAGCAAGCCATTGCAAACCCGGAACCAACAGGCAGCCTTCCGGCAGTTCAAGTCCTCCGTTTCCGAACGACGGATTACGGTAATTCGCCTCTATCAGCAGCTTTCCGCGCAACAACTCGCAACCCGGAGCCGGCTTGGGCAGAGTAAAGATAATCACATCCGCCTCGACACCATTCTCCAACTCGTTGTGCCTGAGTACTTTCGTCTCCAGTCCGTAGGCTTCGGCAGCAGCCGCGGCCGCCTTGCCCGCCCCGCCGAATCCTATCACACTGACGCTTTTCATTCCGGAGGCATAGCGCTCCAGAAGCAGCTTAACCCCCAGAAAATCAGAATTGTGCGCAGCCATACCCCTGTCCGTCCGCACGACTATGTTCGCAGCCCCGAGCCGCTTCACCGCCTCGTCAGGAAAGTCCGCCATCGCGGCAGCATCCGCCTTAAACGGGGCAGTCACGTTGATCGCGCGGTATGGCCCCTCGATGAAACGCTCCCAGGCAAGGGAGAATTGTTCCGCCTCTATCAGGTCATATCCGTACCTGCCTCCGTAGGCAGCCTCGAACAGCTGGGGGCTGCGTGAGTGTCCGATAGGGTGGCCTATAAGTCCGTATCTATCGTAAATCATCTTATTTCAGGGAATTGCGTTGTCTCAAAGCCTCGTAGAGCAGCACTGCGGCACTGACCGAAACGTTGAGAGAGTCGAGCCGGCCCAGCATAGGTAGCCTGATATGGGCGTCCGCCGCCTGACGCCAGACTTGGGACAGACCGGTCGCTTCGGTACCCATAACTATCGCAGTCGGCCGCTTCATATCGCAGTCGTAATACAGCGAAGAGTCTTGAAGCTGGGCCGTCAGAATCTGTATATTATTGGATTTGATCCAGTTGATTGCCTCGGAACTGCTGCACGCAACGCAAGGGACGGTAAAGACCGCACCTATGGAAGCCCGTATCAAATTGGGATTGTAGAGGTCGGTCAGCGGATCGCAGACAATCACGGCATCAACTCCGCAAGCATCTGCAGAACGCAGAACCGCTCCAAGATTGCCCGGTTTTTCGACTGACTCCAGGACTGCGATCAGAGGATTGTCCCCAAGTTCCAGGTCCTCAAGCCTGCTTTCCTTTGCAAATACTTCTGCAACAATCCCTTCGGTACTTCCCCGCAGGGCGGCTTTTGCATACAGTTCGCGGCTGATGTCGAAACGCTGGACGCCTTCCAGAGCGGCATCGATGCCATTATCCTCGCGCATCAGCTCCGGACAGCAGAACACGCAGCGTATCCTGAACCCGCCCTCCAGACAGTGCAAAAGCTCGCGTTCCCCCTCGACCACGAATAAACCGCTCTCGCGCCTCAGTCTGGATTTTTCCTGAAGCGCGAGCAAGTGTTTGAATTTCGGATTCTGTGCTGAAGTAATCCTTTCCGTCATCGGGACAATTCTTATTCTTCAGCGGCGGCCGCTTCCTTCCTTACGGTCTTTTCCGGCCTCATCTGAGGGAAGAAAAGCACGTCCTGGATGGTCGTCTGACCGGTCATGAACATCGTAAGACGGTCAATGCCCATTCCGAGACCCGATGTCGGAGGCATACCATACTCGAGCGAACGCACAAAGTCATAGTCGATGTACATTGCCTCGTCGTCTCCGCGGCTCTTCAGGGCTGCCTGCTCCTCGAATCTCTCGAGCTGGTCAATAGGGTCATTGAGCTCGGAATAGGCGTTGGCGAGTTCCTTTCCGCAAACGAAAAGCTCAAAACGCTCTGTAAGTTCAGGATTTTCACGATGTCTCTTGGTAAGAGGGGACATCTCGACAGGATAGTCGATGATGAAGGTCGGCTGAATGAGCTTGTCCTCGCAGTACTGACCGAAGATGGCATCTATCAGCTTGCCCTTGCCCATAGAAGGCTCAATCTCGACGTGAAGCTGCTTGCAGACCTCGCGGAGTCCTGCCTCGTCCATACCCTTGACATCAACGCCGGCATATTCCTTGATCGCATCGAGAATCGGCAGGCGGCGGTAACTTCCACCGAAGTCAACCTCGTTCTCGCCAATCTTGACAACGCTCGTGCCGTTTACCTCCATCGCAATCTTGCCGAGCATCTTCTCGACAAAGTCCATCATCCAGTTGTAGTCCTTGTATGCGACGTAGATCTCCATACAGGTAAATTCCGGATTATGCGTCTTGTCCATTCCTTCGTTGCGGAAGTCCTTGGCAAATTCGTACACGCCGTTAAATCCGCCCACAATCAACCTCTTGAGATACAACTCATTGGCTATTCTCAGGTAGAGAGGAATGTCGAGTGCGTTATGATGGGTGATGAAAGGTCTTGCGGTAGCTCCTCCCGGAATGCTCTGCAGGATAGGAGTCTCCACCTCGAGGCATCCCGCCTCGTTGAAATACTGCCTCATCGTGGCGATGATCTTGGCCCTCTTGACAAAGACATCCTTTACTTGAGGGTTCACGATAAGGTCCACGTATCTCTGCCTGTAGCGCAGTTCAGGGTCTGTGAATGCGTCAAATACCTGACCGTCAGCGGCTTTTACAATCGGAAGCACTTTGAGGGACTTGCTCAGGAGGGTGAGTTCCTTTGCGTGGATGCTCAACTGTCCGGTCTGGGTGATGAATGCAAAACCCTTGATTCCTACGATGTCACCGATGTCGAGCAGACGCTTCCAAACGGTGTTGTACATAGTCTTGTCCTCTCCAGGGCAGATTTCGTCTCGCTTGACATAAATCTGAATCCTTCCGGACTCGTCCTGCAGTTCGCCGAATGACGCTGCGCCCATAATGCGGCGGCTCATCAGCCTTCCGGCGATGCAAACCTCCTGGAAATTCCCCTTTTCCGGGTCGTATTGCGCCGCAATTGCGGCGGCGGATGCATTAACCGGGAACTCTGCCGCAGGATACGGCTCGATGCCCAGTTCTCTCAGTTTAGCCAGCGATTCGCGGCGTATCTGTTCCTGTTCGCTAAATTCTGCCATAATGGCTGCAAAAATACAATCTTTTTTCAATTTTGGGAAATAATTGGTTATCTTTGTGAATCGGGATAAATACGCAATTATGGCAAAAGGATGCAAATGGATAGTCAAGGAAGCGTCCGACCCCGCAAAGGTCGAACGTCTTGCCACCGAGGTCGGCATTGACAAGGTGCTGGCCGAGCTTCTTGTTGCCAGGGGAGTGGAAACTTTCCAGCAGGCCATGGCCTTTTTCCGTCCAAAGCTCGAGGACCTTCACGACCCTTTCCTGATGAAGGATATGGATGTCGCCGTGGAACGCCTCCACAGGGCTGTCACCAACAAGGAAAAGATTCTTGTTTACGGAGATTACGACGTTGACGGAACCACCGCCGTAGCACTGGTTTACAGTTTCATCAAGCGCTTTACCGACAGTGTTGACTTTTATATCCCTGACCGCTACGACGAAGGATACGGAGTGTCGTTCAAAAGCATAGACTGGGCCGCAGAGGGTTCCTTCTCTCTGATAATCACCCTCGATTGCGGAATCAAGGCCATCGACAAGGTGGAATATGCAAGGGAAAAGGGCATAGATGTCATAATCTGCGACCATCACCTTCCCGAGTCGTCCATACCTGCCGCCGTTGCCGTGCTTGACCCTAAACGCACGGACTGCACTTATCCTTTCGATGACCTGAGCGGCTGCGGAGTAGGATTCAAACTCGTACAGGCGTATTCGCAACGCTTTGGAGTAGCATTCGAGACACTGGTTCCCCTGCTTGACCTTCTTGTAGTCAGCATAGCCTCCGACCTTGTCACAATGGTCGGCGAAAACAGGGTTCTCGCACATTACGGACTCAAGGTCCTCAACGAAAACCCGCGCAAGGGCCTGCTTGCCCTCATCACTCTTTCCAACCTGGAGCCGGGACACATAACCGTCGATGACATAGTATTCAAGATAGGTCCGCGCATCAACGCCGCCGGCCGTATGGAGACGGGACGACTTGCCGTGGACCTTCTCAAGAGCACCGAACTCGCAGAGGCGATGGCAATAGGCGAAAAAATCAACGCCAACAACAACGAACGCAAAAACATCGACAAGGAGATAACCTGCGAGGCCATAGAAATGGTCAGGACGGGCAAATGCCTTGCCGGCAAAAACGCGACCATAGTCTATAATCCCAAGTGGAACAAGGGCGTAGTCGGAATCGTCGCATCCCGACTTGTCGAGGCATTCTACAAACCCACTGTCGTGCTTACGAAGTCCAATGGCTTTGTAACCGGCTCAGCCAGAAGTATTTCCGGTTTCGACCTATATGAGGCTATCGAGAGTTGTTCCGATCTGCTTGAAAATTTCGGGGGCCACGTCTATGCCGCAGGACTTACGATGAAGGAAGAGAATCTGGCAGAATTTGCCCGCAGGATGGACGAATTTATTGCCGGTAAGGTCACGGACGAGATGCTCACTCCGGTCATCGACGTCGATGTCAAGCTCGACTTTGCCCAGATCACGCCCAAATTCTTCCGCATACTCAAGCAGTTCCAGCCTTTCGGCCCGGGCAACACCAACCCGATTTTTGTCACGGAAAATGTCTATGATGCAGGAAACGGCCGCAAGGTGGGTGCAGACGGCGTCCATATGAAGCTCGACCTCATCCAGGAGTCACAGCCATATCATCAGATTGCCGCAATAGCATTTAATATGGCTCATTTCTACGACTATATCAAGGAAGGCAATCCTTTCGATGTCTGCTACGCCATAGTCGAGAACTATTACCGCGGCAGCTCATCGCTTCAGCTCCGCGTCCGTGACATCCGCGAGCGCGAGGACATAATCTAGCCGCCCGCTCTTCGCCCGCCACTTAGAACGAATACTTGTAGCCGATTCCGAACGACATCAGATTCTCCTTGCGGTACATTATCTTGAACAGCGGCATCCCCGTACTTTCGTTGTACACGACATTGCCGTCTTTGTCCTTGTAATACTTCAGGTCCCCGTTCTTGTCAGCATCGAATTTCTTTTTGAAAGTCTTGTCGTAAAGCACGAAAAAGTCAATCCCGTTACGCGCGTCAATCTTCCAGCTTATGCCGGGCTCGAAACGCAACCTATTGATATATACGTCGTTGAAGCTTACGTTATCTCCCGGAACGCTGCTATGGGCGGGAGCATTAAATACAGTGCCGTTAAGGGTATTTCTCAGCTCCGCAGCAAAAAATGGTTCGATTGGAATGTCTGGAAAAGCATAGCTTATCTTCGCCCTGCTCCTCAGGTTCAGTTCCATCCTCGGATTTTGGTACAGGTTCATTTCACCCGGCCTGTAGGTACACTGAAGCCTCTCCCTGAGGCTGAATTTCCAAAAACCCGTCCTGTAGCTCAGCGTCGCATCCGCATTGACGCGGTGACGCATCTCCCACACACCGCCGTCATCGATGTTCATCCAGATATATCCCAGACCCAGTTTTAACCAATTAATTGGTTTATAAGTGATTCCCAGCCCGGTATAAATCCTGTCTATAGACTTGAAACTGTCCTTCATCCTGAACTCTCCGCTAGCCTGAACATGCAGCCCGTGAGCAATGCTGCGGTCAATTTCCGCGCTGACCCTGCCTCTGGTATCGCTCTGCGTTTCTTCTGTGACCTGAGCCGCGGCAGCAAAGCCTGAGAGTAATGCCCCAGTGCTGACAATCAATGTTATAATGCTCTTCCTAAACATAGCTTTCTAATCGTTGTTAAAGTCCTTTTCCCTGGTGATCGTATTGATTCCGTTCTGTTCACCGGGTGCAAGATAGTAATAAACCTTGATAAAAGCAGCATCCTTCAGCAAGTCAACGTGTCCAATCTCAAGTTTCTCGACCTTCACGCCAATCCTCTTCTCCAGGTCCGAAACAAGCTCGTCGCGTCTCGCCGGCACTATGTTCTCTATCCTGTCATACAGCACTATCTTGCAGGTCAATTCTTTCCTGAGCCTGTTGCCCAGTCTGCTTTCAAGCACTGCTATCAGCCCGAAAATCAACAGGTTGGCAAGCAACAGCTCAGCATAGGAGATATTGAGCGCAAGTCCGTTGATGACCGCAACGGTAATGATGACAAACAGATAGGTCATCTCCCTGACCGGCACCGTCTCGGTACGGTAACGGATCACGCCGAAAATCGCAAACAGACCCAGCGTCAGCCCTATCTGCAATTTCACGCTGTCCATCAGGAAGATAAGCAGGAACATCGCCGAAGCGAACGCCATAAAGGTCAGGCTGTACTCCGACCGTCCCCCGCGCCGGCGGTAGAGCAGATAAACTATCATCCAGCTCACGAGCAGGTTAAAACCGAAACGCAGCAGCAGCGCAAGCAGACTGGTGCTCTCAAACACCGGCACCCCGAGAAAGGTCGCGCCGGAAGCCACTTCATAGCCAAATTCTTCCGCTATGCTTGGGTCATAATCAGGCAGTTGCAGTATCATAAATATCTTTTACCCGTCATTTTTCCGACGGCACGTAACTTTTCTTTAAATCGCGAATTCTTCACCTCCGCGTTGGTGAGGACGGTTCCTACGCAGTACTTGCTCAATCTCAGCGGTTTGACCCTCAGGTCAAGCAGTATGGACTTCATCAGAGAAGACGCGTGAGAGTCCTGTTTTATTTCAATGATGACGGCATCGTCGAGCGTGCTGCTTCTTCCCGTCCTGAAATTGTCAAAGCAAAGCTTGCTGTCAATAGTGATTCTCTCACTCAAGTTGTTGTCAGTCAGTGTGATACGAGAAAATCTCGTCCTTACTGCAGGGCTTGTGTCTTCCAGCCTGTACCTTGACTTGGCAGCTATGAACCTCAGCGCCTCGTCGCAGCTTTTGCAATCAGGGAAAAAGCTAGGATCGATTTGTCTGCGCTTCTTGCGCGTGCGGCCGTGATTGTTCTTGTGCTTCAGCTCAATGAAGCATTCTCCGGTATCGCAATATCGTCTCACTCTGATCTTTTCCCTGTCGAGCCTCCTGTTATGATGCTCGAAATACATCTTCAGGTCGTCAGTGTCGTAATAAACCGTGTCGTAGGAGGCAAGCCGCCCTCCGGAAGTCTCCAGTACCCGGAACGAAGAGACGCACCTTTCCAGAATCTGCCCGAGAACCGCTTCCGTAGTGACGTATTTGCTGTCAATACGGTTCATCAGTTTGATCCCGTCCATCTCGGAAAGACTGATTCCCTGCATCTGAGCGAGAGTCGTCATTCCGAGAAAATATACTCAAAAACCTTGACACTCAACAGTTTGCCGTTAGGTGCGTAGTTGTATTGCTTTTTCTTTGTTCCGTCGCTGTTCCACTCGTACTTCCTTACCCTGACAGGCTTGTTGCGGTCATCGTATTCGACCTCCTTGGCAACGCGCCCGTTCTCGCCGTATTCGTAGGTCTCACGCCATTTCTGTCCGTAGGAAGCGTATTCGATTACCTCCACCTTGCGGCCCTGGGAGTCGTAGGTCGTCTCCCTGTCCAGCCAGCGGGTTTTGGTCCTGGCGTCCGTGTTCCACTCCTTTACGGTAAGATTCTTCCTTGCTTCCCGCTTCGCGAGTGTTTCGGGGCTGAGTTCCTGAGCGTTAAGGGCAAAGGAGCAAAGCAATGCTGCCAATGCGCTAAGAATGAATCTTTTCATTGTATTTTAAGGTCCAATTGATTGATTATCAGTTCAGCTATTTCTGCAGGAGAGCGTCCGTCTGTCCTTACGGAATGAGCAGCCTGCTCGTATAGTGGCATCCTTTCGTCAAACAAAGACTCGATTTTATATTTGTCATTGAACAGCGGTCTGGTCTTGCTGTGTGTCCCTATTCTCTTAAAGATAGTATCCAGATCAGTCTGCAGATACACGCTCTCCGTATGCTTGAAAAGCAGTTCCCTTGCAGGAGCAGTCACAATCGTGCCACCCCCGAGGGAAAGGATTCTGTCCCCGCCTGCAACCTCGTGCATTACGATAATGTCACGCAGCGCCTCGGTCTCAATCGCCCTGAACCTCTGTTCGCCTCCGGCGTCAAAAATCTCTGCAATCCTTTGACCCATCTTCTGTTCTATGTAGCGGTCCAGGTCCACGAGAGGCCAGCCGAGAAGCCTGGCCAGCTCCCTGCCGACGCTGCTCTTGCCGCAGCCCATAAAACCCGTGAGCGAAATAATCATATTGCAATTGTCTGTTTATCAGAACAATGTAGGTTCTTCGATCAAGATGTCCAGACCATCGTCTTCGCTGCCTTCGTACACGCTTTCCACCGAAGCGTCCTCCTGCATGCCTCCGGCTTTCATTTCGTCATCATCAAGGGAAATGTCAACGGACTCGATAAACGACACACTCTTCACTTCGCCCCTGTCAACACACTTCTTCCCCTTGGCGGCAATTCCCTTCTTTCCAATCCACTGCTCTGCGTCAATTATTTCCGGCTGCTTGTCCTCGAGCATCCAAACTACCTCATACTGAGGATGTTTCGCGGCACTGATCTCAACCAACCAGGACTTTGGCGCCGAAGAAATGAAGCTGAGCGGACTATTGTCGCTTACAACAAAGGAGAACCTCTTGACATAGAATGCCTTTACAGCGCCGTCCCAGTACAGGGCGGTATAAGTCTTGTCAGGATCGAATTTCTCTATGAGCAAAAGATCGCCCTGATAGCGGTTGACCAGCTCAAATCCCGTGGTGTAGTAGGTTCCGTTCTTAAATACGGCAAGCACCTTGTCGTCGTCCTTGAACTGACCGAGATACTGTCCTCTGCCCTCGTCATTGAGTTTCTGAATGTCCTCGTCGTACCAGATATCCTTGCCGGCAATAGTGCTTATTCCCTTGCTTTTCAAGGTGATGCGGCTGATGAGATTCTTCGACACGAGATTGCCCCTCGCCGTCCTGCTCTTGATGGCAAGCGTGCTGAAATCGTATTCAAACACAGTCCTCTTGAGCTTCGGCCGAGGTCTGAGACTGATTTTCACGGTCTCTGCCTCGCCGTTGTGGTTGACCGTAAACCATACTATCTGCGAACCGGCCTCACCCGTAGTGATGTCGTAATCCTTGTCGCGTGTTACGCTGGTGATGGAGAAACGCTTGGCATAGTAAACCGAAGTCTTGCCTTCGCGGTAAATCACGTTGTATATAGTCCTGCTGTCTCCTCGGTTAAACACACCCACATACAGAAGGTCTTTCCAGAAAAACGCCTTGTCGCTGACCTTCGAAACCCTGTACCTGCCGTCCTTGCCGATGACAATCACCTCCGACAGGTCAGAGCAGTCACAAATGTAGCTGCCCTCGTCCTTCTTGAGTCCGATGCCGACAAAGCCTTCCTCGAGGTTCGCCATAAGGCGGGCGTTGTTGTTGACAACCTTGGTCGCCGTAATAGTCTCAAAACCTGTGAGTTCCGTATTTCTTGGGAAATTCTTCCCGTACTTGTCCTTCAGACTCTGGAACCAGCCTATCGTGAAACTGTTAATGTTTGCGATATTTTCACCTACCTCGGCCATTTCCTTCTCGAGCGCCAGCACGTGCTGGTCTATGGCCTTGGTGTCGAACTTCGAAATCTTGCGCACAGGCTTTTCAAGGAGTTTGAGTATGTCTTCCATAACAATCTCCCTGCGCAGCAGATTCTGATACTCCTTCATCCTCGAGAAAATGTCATTGACCTGCTCGTCCCAATCCCTGTGATTGAGTTCCAGAACCTTGTATATACCATTCTCAAAGAATATCCTCTCCAGCGAGCTGTAATGCCAGTCATTCTCCAGTTCTGACATCCTTATCTGGAGCTGCTGCAACAGAAGGTCCCTTGTATGATATGTGTCGTACTCCAGTATGTCATTGACAGTCAGGAACTGAGGCTTGTTGTCCTTGATGACGCACGCATTTGGCGCTATCGTGCACTCACAGTCCGTAAACGCATAGAGAGCATCGATTGTCTTGTCAGGCGACACGTCGTTCGGCAGTAGAATGAGGATTTTGACCTTGTCGGTAGTGATGTCCTCGATCTTCTTGATCTTTATCTTGCCCTTGTCCTTTGCCTTGAGTATGGAGTCGATGAGCATATGTGTCGTCTTTCCGTAAGGAACTTCGGTAATGGCAACGGTATTTTTGTCAATCTTCTCGATTCTTGCCCTGACCTTCACGCTTCCGCCCCTTTTGCCCTTCATATACTTGCTGCAGTCCGCCGAACCACCGGTAGGGAAGTCCGGATAAATCTCGTACGGACGGCCCTCGAGTATGGCTATCGACGCATCCATCAGTTCGTTGAAGTTGTGAGGAAGAATCTTTGAGGACATACCCACGCCAATGCCTTCCGTACCCTGCGCAAGCAGCAGAGGGAAACGCACCGGCAGTTCCGTCGGCTCGAGATTGCGTCCGTCGTAACTGTGCATCCAGTTGGTGATTTTGGGATCAAAAATCACCTCCTTGGCAAATTTGCTCAGCCTTGCCTCTATATATCGCGGGGCAGCATTTGCGTCGCCTGTAAGAATGTTTCCCCAGTTACCCTGACAATCAATCGCATAACCCTTGACACCGAGCTGAACGAGGGCTCCGAGAATCGACTGGTCACCGTGAGGGTGGTACTGCATAGCCTGACCTACTATGTTCGCAACCTTGGTGTACGAACCGTCGTCCATCTTGAACATAGCGTGCAGAACGCGCCTCTGCACAGGCTTGAGACCGTCAACGATGTGCGGCACGGCCCTGTGCAGGATGACATAGGAAGCATAGTCAAGGTACCAGTCCTTAAACATTCCCGAAAGCTTGAACTTATGCGCATCGCTATCGAGCAGTTTGTTGAACTTACCCGTATCTTCCGTTCCCTCAGCTATTTCCATATCATCATCCTCGATGATGTCCTCTCTTGTCAATTCCTCGTCCATAACAATCTCCTAATCCTCGTAACCGAACTTTCTCAACTCTTTCCTGTCCTCCCTCCAGTCAGGGTCCACCTTGACGTAGATGCTAAGGAAGACCTTTTTCTGGAAAAATTCTTCCATCTCTATCCTGGCGGCGGTTCCTACCTTCTTGAGCGCTGCGCCCTTCTTTCCTATGACAATTCCTTTTTGCGAGTCCCTCATCACGTAGATGACGGCAGCGATGTCATACTTGTCACTTCCCTCCTTGAAGGACTCTATGCCAACCTCGCAGCTGTACGGAATCTCCTCCTTGTAGTTGAGGAGAATCTGTTCCCGTATGATCTCCGAGGCAAAGAATCTGAGGTTCTTGTCAGTAAATGCGTCCTTGTCATACCACGGCGGGCACTCCGGCAGCCTGCTTACAACCGCATTGAGTATGCTTTCGAGGTTGAATCTCTCCTGAGCGCTTGCCGGTATGACCTCCGCCTTGGGAAGCTGCTGCTTCCAATAGTCCATCAACTCCAGGACCTTCTTCTGGTCGCTGATGTCTATCTTGTTGATAACCACAATCACAGGACACTCGATACGCTGAAGCTTGGCAATATATTCTATATTCTTGTCAGGCTTCTCAACGGTGTCCGTGATATACAATATGATATCGGCATCCCCGATGGCGACGTCAACAAAGTCCATCATATTCTGCTGCAGGCGATATGACGGCTTGAGGATGCCCGGCGTGTCAGAATAGACAATCTGCCAGTCATCCCCGTTTACGATACCCATAATCCTGTGCCGTGTCGTCTGCGCCTTTGCAGTCACGATGGAAAGCTTTTCGCCCACCAGCGCGTTCATCAGCGTGGACTTGCCGACGTTCGGATTGCCGATGATATTAACGAATCCGGAATGGTGCGCCATTAAACGTATGCTCCCATTTTTAAGATATTAACCTCATTCTCAGAGAGATACCTCCACTCGCCCTTCTTTAGGCTCTGCTTGGTCAGACCAGCGAAGTAAACTCTGTCAAGAGCCTTGACCGAGTATCCGAGAGACTCGAAGATACGGCGAACGATACGGTTCTTTCCTGAATGGATCTCTATGCCGAGCTTGCGCTTGTCGGACTCGTCGATATACTCGAGCGAGTCTGCGTTCACGTCGCCGTCGCTGAGAGTGATGCCGCTGAGAATCTTGTCGTAATCCTCCTGGCTAAGTTCGTGATCCAGAATCACCTGATAAATCTTCTTCTTGTCGTATGAAGGGTGGGTGAGTCTTTCCGCAATCTCTCCGTCGTTGGTGAGCATAAGCACACCTGTGGTATTTTTGTCAAGTCTTCCGACTGGGTAAACCCTTGCAGGACAATTCTGTACAAGGTCAATCACCGTTTTTCCGGCGTGCGGGTCGCTTGCCGTCGTAACATAGCCCACCGGCTTGTTCATCACGATGTAAACCTTCTCTTCTCCCTTGAGACGCTCTCCGTTGAACCTGATGTCATCATCGTGGACGTTGACCTTTGTTCCAAGTTCGGTAACGACCTGGCCGTTTACCGTAACCACGCCCGCAGCGATAAGCGTGTCAGCCTCCCTGCGAGAGCAGATGCCTGAGTTGGCGATGAACTTGTTGAGACGGATTTCGTCCTTGATTATTGTAGGAACGCTGTCTGCGTCAGAATAATTGCTCTCTTCAACGATAGGACGGCGGCTGATCATCCTGTTTATGCCCGCATCTGAATTTTTATTGAACATATACGGATTTGGCTTCTGGAATTTCTTCCCGCGACCGGCTGCGGCCCTGTTTCCTCCGGCTGCCGGCCTGCGACCTTCCCTCTTGCGGTCTGAATGAGCTGCACCCTGCTTCCTGTCGTCGTATGGACGGCCTTCGCCCGTACCACGTCCCTGTCCGTAGGAGCGACCGCGGTTTTCACCATAAGAGCGGCCGGCACCCTGCCTGCCTTCGCCATAGCTGCGGCGTTCGCCCTGGGCACGACCTTCGCCGTAGCTGCGACCTTCGCCCGTGCCACGGCCCTGACCGTATGAACGGCCCCGGTTCTCGCCGTAAGAGCGGCCGGCACCCTGCCTGCCCTCGCCATAACTGCGACCTTCGCCGTAGCTGCGACCCTGACCACGGCCTTCGCCATAACCACGGTTCTCGCCATAACTGCGGCCCTGCCCGTAAGAGCGGCCCGCACCATAGCTGCGCCTCTCTCCCGAGTCAAATCTTTCTGCTTGAATGTCAACTTTTTCGGCACGCGAAACTGCGCTGCCGCCGGCGTTTTTCCTTGGTCTAAGTTTACGTCCGTCTTTGCTAAAATTGTCCATAGTCCTTAAATGTTGTTTCAATTCTGACAACTCACGTCGTCATTTCAATTTAAATATGTAAGTTATTGTTCCTTGTTGCATTGCCGGCGCATCAGCATCCATGTTGAAATGCGTTGACATCGCCGCCTTGCGGGCTTCCGCCCAAAGTGACTTGTCCGTAACGGTCGTGCCGTCCGCACCCGCAACAGCCTTCTGCACCGTTCCGTAATTGTCCACCCATATTGTAACCACTACCGTACCGCTCTCCTGACTTGCATAGTTTGGCCTTGGAAGGTTGCCCACCGTATTGCGCCCCTTGACGTGCGCATTAGGCGTTCCTTCGCTGTTGCCGGTCCTGGTATTGCCGTCAGGATGTCCCGCATTGTACTTATCGCTTGCGCTCTGCGCCGCGTGAGGCGCCGTAAGCGAGGTGTCTTTTTTTGCCATACCCGGGAAACTTGCCCTCGGGTCTATCTTAGGTTCCTCTTTTACAGGAACTTCAGGAGTCTCGACATCACCAAAGTCGTCCTGCTTGGTTGCAGGTGTAAGGTTTTGTCTGTCAGCTACTTCAGGAGATTCTGACCTCTGTACCAGCTCAATCGGGCGTGTCCTGTCAATCTCCTCGGCCTGAGGTTCGCGGCCCCTGCGCTGCTGAACCACTTCCTCATCCTCCTCCTCAAAGTCAACCACGAAGGTACTCTCCGGAGGTGGCGGATAGAGGTAGGTCAATCCGGAAAAAGACACGAGCAGAAATGCGGCCAGATGCAGACCTATGGTAAGGCCCAGTCCGGTCAGCACCGAGTTGCGCTCGCGCTCGTTTCTTTCTCTGAGATATTGCTTCATTACTCTGCCTGTGTTGCCAGGATTACCTTATAGTGATTGCGTTTCGCAATGTTCATAACCTGCACTATCTCCTTGATAGGCACGCTCTCGTCAGAATATATCGAGAATGTCGGATCTTCCTCGCTCTGAAGAAGTTCCACCAGTTCATCCTCCACTTCCTCCAGGTTTACTGGCTGCTGGTTGCCGTTAATGTGGTAGCTGTAGCTGTCGTCGCCCCAGTCCTTTATCGAAACGCTGACCGTAGCCTTGGCGCTGACCTGACCCGTACTCTTGGGCAAGAGCAGCTTCAACGCATTTGGATTGACCAGAGTCGAAGTCACCAGGAAGAATATCAGCAGAAGGAACACGATGTCGGTCATCGACGACATCGCAATGTTCGGATCTGCCTTTGTTGTACGCCTGAGTGCCATCTTCTACTCCTCCGCTCCGTCCTTAGGCTCGCTGAGCACGTCCATAAACTTGATGGTTGCGCTTTCCATCGAGTACACGAGGTTGGACACCTTGGCGGTAAGGAAGTTGTAACCGAAATACGCCAGGATACCTACCACGAGACCTCCGACAGTCGTAATCATCGCGGTATATATACCGTTGGACAGCAATGAGATATCAATGTTGTTGCCCGCATTTGCCATATCGAAGAACGCCCTTACCATACCGATTACGGTACCGAGGAATCCTATCATCGGAGCGCCGCCGGCTATGGTGGCAAGGTAAGGAAGACCCTTTTCGAGCCTTGCTACCTCCACGTTGCCCACATTCTCGATTGCGGCCTGCA
>SAMEA3663015__coassemble_252_pt1 | contig 25384 bp, 20 predicted proteins | sample SAMEA3663015__metabat2_high_PE_009 | metagenome-assembled genome bin SAMEA3663015 (sample SAMEA3663015) | pig gut metagenome | biome: pig gut; feature: pig-associated habitat; material: faeces | place: France | collected 2012
CAGATATCATAACCTTTGACTACTGCGAGGGCAGCATCCTCTCCGGCGACCTTTTCATCAGCGTTGATAGCGTAAAGGAAAATTCTCTTTATTACGGAACCGACCCCGAAGAGGAACTTAACCGCGTGATAGTGCACGGAATCTTGCATCTCATCGGATATGACGACCACAGCACAGAGGATATTGCAGTCATGAGGTCTAAGGAGAATTTCTATCTCGATATGCTGGCTAAAATGAAATGATGGAGAATTGTTATGATATTATAGTAGTCGGTGGGGGACACGCCGGTTGTGAAGCTGCAGTCGCTGCCGCCAGACTCGGCTGCAAGGTTCTTCTGGTTTCGATGGACTGTATGGCTTATGCCAAGATGTCCTGCAACCCTGCAATCGGAGGAATTGCCAAGGGACAGATCGTCCGCGAGATAGATGCGCTGGGTGGATGCACCGGAATCGTAACCGACCGTTCAACTTTGCAATTCCGTATGCTGAACCGTTCAAAAGGTCCTGCGATGTGGAGTCCGCGCGCCCAGTGCGATAAAATACGCTTTTCTGAGAATTGGTATAAAATTCTTGTAAATACTTATAATTTAACATTTTACGAAGGAATTGCAACTTCTTTCGTCTTTGAGAATCGAATTTTGCGCGGTATCCGTACTGCGGATGGCTCAATTTTTCATTCTCAAGCTGTTATTTTGACCGCCGGAACCTTTCTTGACGGCAAACTCTTCGTTGGCAGAGTTCAACTAACAGGTGGAAGGATAGGGGAGAACAGTTCTTACGGTTTGACCGAGCAACTCAAGTCTCTCGGCATAGTGACCGATAGGATGAAGACAGGAACGCCTCCCCGTATAGACATCAACTCTGTCGATACTTCACGTCTCCCTCTCCAGGACGGCGACGCCCAGCCTCAACGTTTCTCATTTCTTCCCGAAGCATCCGCAGTCCAAAACGGCGGCGTGCAGAAACGCTGCTACATCCTTCACACCAACCCGCGAGTTCACGAGATTCTCCGCTCCGGCTTTGCGGACTCCCCGCTGTTCACCGGCGTTATCCGGGGCAGGGGACCGCGCTACTGTCCGAGCATCGAAGACAAGCTCAGGGTATTCCCTGACAACGATGCCCACCAGCTCTTCCTCGAACCGGAAGGAAGCGATACGAACGAATTCTACCTTCAAGGTTTTTCTTCTTCTCTTCCTTTCGAAGTTCAGATGCGCGCCCTTCACGCAATCGAAGGTATGGAGAATGCGAGAGTTTATCGTCCAGCCTATGCAGTCGAGTATGATTATTTCGACCCGACTCAGCTTAAGGCTACACTTGAGTTGAAGTCTATAGACAATCTTTATTTTGCCGGACAGATTAACGGAACTACAGGTTATGAAGAGGCGGCGGCTCAGGGACTGATGGCTGGAATTAATGCTTCTTTGAAGATTCAGGGAAAATCTCCTTTTATTCTGCGTCGTGATCAGGCTTATATCGGAGTATTGATTGATGACCTGATAACAAAGGGCGTCGATGAGCCTTACAGAATGTTTACAAGCCGGGCTGAGTATCGAATCCTTTTAAGACAGGATAATGCAGATCAGAGATTGACTCCTCTTTCTTACGAGATTGGTCTTGCATCAAAGGAACGATATGAAGAAGTAGTGAAGAAGTATGAGCAGGTAGATTCTCTGCTTTTACTCGCAGCGGATACCAAGCTGAATATGCATACGGTCAATCCTTTTCTTGAGTCCAGAGAATCTGCCGTTCTTCCGGAATCGAAGCGTTTGTCAGAGGTTGCAACCCGTCCTGAGTTGAGTTTGGATGCACTTTTGCAATTTGTTCCCCGTGGAACATTTGAAAAATATAACTTGGAATTGCCACTCAGAAGCGATGTAATCGAGTCTGCTGAAATAGTGATTAAGTACCGCGGATATATCGATAGGGAAGTGCAACAGGCTCAGAAACTGCATAGGCTTGAGAATCTCACTATACCTGAAGATTTTGATTACGACAAACTCAATTCCCTCACGATTGAGTGTCGCCAGAAACTAAAAAAGTACAGGCCCACTACCATTGCTCAGGCATCCAGAATATCCGGGGTATCACCTGCGGATATTTCGGTACTTCTGGTTTATTTCGGAAGATAAATATGCGTCCACGAGTGAATGACTTGACAAACAAAAAGGGGCTTGACCGGGTTTTTGGTCAGCCCCTTTTAATGATTTTTCTGATTAATGTCAGAGCATCTTAAGCGCGGACTTGATAATCTGCTCGACGCTTGCATTAGGGTTTGCCTTGATGATGTTCTGTATGGCTTTCTGTATATTTGCCTTGTTAAATCCGAGCATCATAAGGGCTGAACTTGCTTCCTCCAAGATCTCGTTATTCTGGCTTGCAAACAGGAGATCATTGCTTGCTCCTTCACCCTTTACGATCTTGTCCTTGAGTTCGAGAATCATCCTCTGGGCGCTTTTAAGACCAATTCCCTTGATTGATTTGAGCGTGTTGACATTTTCGGAGAGGATGGCTTCCCTGAGTTCGCCAGCACTTAAGGAAGACAGAATCATCCTTGCAGATGAAGCGCCAATACCGGATACGCTGGTAATTAGTTTGAAAAGTTCCCTTTCTTCCTTGTTTGCAAATCCGTAATCTATGCTTGTGCCTTCGCGCTGGTTTACCTGGCTGAGTACATAGACGACAGCTTCTTTCTTTTCCTTCAGGAGGTCGTAAGTCTGGAGTGAAATCTCCATCGCGTAGCCAATTCCGTTATTGTCAACCACTACCCTTGTAGGATTTATCTCGCAAAGTTTGCCTGTAACAAAATCTATCATATTCTCTTGCTTCGAAAGTTATTTTGGATAGCACAAACTTAATCAAAATATAGTAAATTTGCACTCTATGTCCGAAAAAATGAAACAGGATTCAATCAACAATATTGAAGAGTTGAGAAAGCAGTTTCCGGAACTCTCCGAAAGAGTTTACGGCAAGCCGCTTGTATATCTTGACAACGCCGCCACTTCACTCAGACCAATGAGCGTCGTTGATGAGTGGACGCAGATGAGTACTAAATGTAATGCAAACCTTCACCGGGCTGTTCATCATCTTGCAGATATAGCTACCAAGAAATATGAAGATACTCGCGCTTTTGTAGCCCGAAGCATAGGAGCTGCTTCAGCATCAGAAATAATCTTCACTTCAGGCACGACTGATTCTGTCAATCTTCTTGCTTTTTCCTTTGGTGAAGCAATGGTTAAGAGCGGAGATGAAATTCTGGTAGGGGAGGCGGAGCATCATTCCGATATAGTTCCCTGGCAGATGATGTGTCAGCGTAAGGGAGCTATACTGAAACGTATTCCTGTTGACGATAAGGGTCAGCTCGATCTCGAAGCCCTCAAGAAACTGCTCAGTCCACGTACAAAACTTGTGTGTGTTGCTCACATTTCAAATGTGCTTGGAATAGTCAATCCTATTAGCAAAATAGCTTCCATAGTTCATTCGTCCGGTGCACTGATGCTTGTTGACGGAGCTCAGGGAATTGTTCACTGCAACGTGAACGTACAGGAATTGGGAGCCGATTTTTATGCATTTTCGGGACATAAGGTGTATGCTGCACCTGGAACTGGAGTATTGTACGGTCGCAGGGAATTGCTCGACCAGCTGCCTCCTTACCGCGGAGGCGGAGAAATGATACAGTCAGTCAGTTGGGAACATACAAGCTACGCTGAGGTACCTCAGCGTTTCGAGGCCGGCACCCAGAACATTTCCGGAACTCCCACCCTCGTCCCTGCACTTGAATTGGCAGGAGCGATGAACAATTCTTCCGTAATAAAGGAAGAGGAAAGCCTCATCAGGGATTATGTTCTCAAAGAATTTGCCGATAGGCCGCACATTCATCTTTTTGGCAGGCCGGACGATATTTCGGAAAAGGTAAACCTGTATTCGTTTACGGTTGACGGCGCTCATCACGAAGATCTGGCGCTTATTCTGGATAAGATGGGAGTTGCTGTCAGATCCGGACAGATGTGTGCGGAACCGCTGATGGACCACTTTGGAGTTACAGGTATGGTCAGGGCTTCGTTCAGTCCGTTCAACACTTTGGAAGAAGCCAGATACTTTATCTCCAGCCTTGACAGGGCAATATCAATGTTGAAGTAATTTAGATTAAGAATATGAGTACACTCCAAGATAGAAAGGAACAGATTATTGAAGAATTTTCAATGTTTGATGAATGGCTGGACAAGTACGAATACATCATTGAACTTGGAAAGAATCTTCCAGTGTTCCACGAGGAACAAAAGACAGATGAAAAACTCATCAAGGGTTGTCAGTCGCGTGTTTGGCTTGACTGGAAACTGGAAGACGGACTCCTGTACTTTACCGCGGACAGCGATGCAATAATCACGAAAGGCATCATTTCTCTCCTTATTTCGGTTTATTCCGGAAGGACGCCGAAGGAGATTGCCGATGATGATTTTTTGTTTATCGAGCAGTTGGGTTTGAGGGAAAATCTCTCGCCAACCAGGGCAAACGGACTTGCCTCTATGATTGATACAATAAAGCGAATCGCCCAGGATAAACTATAGTATTTGAATATGGACACCAACAATACGACCTCAGAAGTGCTTACCTCCGAAGATGTCAAGGAACTGACACCTTTGTACGATGCTGTCATACTTGCGCTCAAACAGGTTTACGATCCGGAAATACCGGTCAATATTTATGACTTGGGACTGATATATGAATTGGTCATCAACAAGGCACACGAAGTATATATAAAGATGACCTTTACCGCTCCGACTTGTCCTATGGCGGATGAGGTTATGGCGGACGTCAAGAGGAGCGTAGAACTGACTCCGGGAATCAGCAAATGTACCATAGACCTGGTTTTTGAACCAGCCTGGGACCAGAGTATGCTTTCTGAAGAAGCCAGGATTGAACTTGGATTTGACATAGATTAATCCTGAAGAATCATCAGTATGGCAGTAATAGACGTTTATTTGTCGCTCGGATCCAATCTGGGCAACCGGGAGAGGAATCTCAAGATTGCTCTGAATTTTCTTGAACTTACGCTCGGAACCCATTTCACCGGCATTTCATCCGTAAGGGAGACCGAAGCCGTAGGGTTTGACGGACCGGCATTTCTGAACCTTGTCGTCAGGTATCGCACTAGTCGCAGTCCTTTGTCCCTGCTGTCGATTTGCAAAAGAATTGAACAGGAAATGGGACGCACGGACGCACCGGAATATGATGATTCCGGAAACAGGGTGTACCACGATAGGGTAATTGATATAGATATACTCTTATATGGTAAGCAACATATTAATACTCAAAAACTTACCATACCTCATAAGGCGCTTCTCGAACGTCCTTTCTTTCAGGAAATGATAGACCAGATCAAGTCATCGGATACTGATCTCGGAAACGACGACAGGTGAATTTGCGGCAAGTACTCCGAAACCTCCCTTGATATTGGAATAACTGTAATTTGAAGCTGAGAATCCCAGGTCGGCCAGAATGTTGTTGTCCTGCATATATAGTGACTTGGAGTATCTGTAGTAACTTGCGCTGACCTTTGATGCCTTGATGAAATAACTGTAAGATTCATCTCCCGACATCGGTTTAATGTAATCGGTGACAATATCGAGTCTGTTGCCGTCCTTCAGTTCACTTGACTCAATCACTATCGCGTCGCTGTTTCTATCCATAGAGTATATGAAGGAAGTCCCGTCGGTGCGGATTATCCTTAGAGGACTTTCCATTGGAATACCGCTTTCTATATCTGATAGTCTGCGCATTGAAATCCGCAGTTCAATACAGTCGCCTTTCGAGATATGGTCAAACAGTATGCTGAAACGCATTTCCGAACGGTATTCAAAATGCGAATCAATATAGATTGAAGTAGTGTCTATCTTGCTGATTGACAATACGTCAGGAACTCTTACGCTGGCCTCTGCCAATACTGTCGTCCTTCCTTTAGCCTTTATGCTCAGTTCATCACCGGGATTTGCCTTCTGACTGCTTCTCCAATTTGTTCCCATCCCGTCCGTTACATATTGTTCAAGCGTTGTCTTGTTGCCGTTTATATATAGATCACAATATTCAATTTCCTTGTTAATTGACTGTACGTCATCATATTTGTTTATCGGAACAGCCACTTCTGCCGATAATGTGGGATAGGACAGTTCATCCATGGTACATATGATATTGAGCCTGTCAGGTTCTGAAGAAACATCGACAAGATCAAACTCGTATTCGCAAGAACACAGAAATACCGAAAGTACAGCTGCCGCAAAGGCAAGAATGCGATGATTATGATTGGAGGTTGTCATTTCCGACTAGAATTTTAAAGTGTAAGAAATTGAAGGAATTATAGGTATGATGCCAATAGCAACACCTTTGTACTTGCCTGTCGCTTCGGTTTCCTCTAATCCTGTATCAGGATTGATGGCAGTGACATAAACAGGCTCTATGCTCGCAAAGAAAGGATTCATACGGCAATATGCATTGTAAAGACTGATATTCAACACCTTATCCCTGCCCTTCCTGGTCTTTCCGTACCAGTTGAATCCCAGGTCCAGACGGTGATATGGAGGAAGTCTGAGAGAGTTGGGCTTACCGTAAATCTTTGTATATGAACCATATTCGTTATAAATAAGATGGCTTTCCCCGGTCATGTTGTTTCCGCTATGGAAATGCCAGCCTCCGTAAAGCTCGAACTTCTTGCCGAAGCGGTAATTGACCATAATGTCAATCTTGTGCCTGTTGTCATTACGATCCGGATACCAGTTAAAGTAGAATTCTTCAAAGAACCTCTGGCTCCAGGAGAGGGTGTAGCCGACGGAAGCGGTGAGCGGGCCGGATTGCAGTTCGGCGAGGGCCTCGAGCCCCCAGGAACGCCCGCGACCTTCGGTGAATTCGGTCTCCCAGGTGTGAATCGGCGGGTAGAGGGACGCGACGCCGCCGTATTCGTACAGATGCTCGAGTGTCTTGTACCAGCCCTCGACGGTCAGGTCCAGTCCGAAAGGCAGCCGGGAGTAAAATCCGGCCGCGAACTGCTTGGAGTGTATAGGTTTGATCTTGGCAGTGGACGGCATCCAGGTGTCGGTCGGGAGGTCGAGGTAGGAGGTTGCAATGCTGTGGTCGGACTGGTTCATTTCAGTGTAGGAGAAGCGGAAGGAACTGCTTTGGCCGCATTGAGCCTTGAGCGACACTCTCGGTTCGAGAAATGCATAAGTCTTTGATTTAGTGTGAAATATGCTTGCTCTGGCACCTATGTTCGCCTTGATGAAGGAAAAGAGCGAAAATTCATCTTCAAGATACAGAGAGCCTTCGACTGCGTCATAGAAACACGATTTGTCTGTTTCGTCGTCATACTTGTAACCTGGAACTTTCAACTCAAGTCCGGAAGTGATTTCCGGGCTGTAGCTTTTGTAGAGCATTTCGCCTCCGAAACGCAGTTGCTGAGAAGATGAAGGGGTGTAAACGGCAAAGGCTCGGGCACCGGCAATGTCGCTCAGTGAGCGGGTAATCTGATTGACCGAGATATAGTTTTCGCCCTCATCCCAGGAGTCGTCCTCCACTGAAATGCCTATGTGGCCGAAATTGCGCGAAAAGAATGCTGAACTTTCGAGATACCATTGTTTAGAAATGCTATTGTGCCAGCTGAGAACGGAAAGCAGGTTTCCCCAGCGAACATCCGTTCCCGTCTTGGTATATCCTTCGTATCTATTTCCTTCCTCTTCAAAGAAGTTTCTTTCCATCATACTCATCCTCATCTTGTCAAGTCCGCCGTACACATTGAATGTCAATACGTTATCTTTGGAAAACCTGTGACTTACGCCGGCATTGAAGTCAGAAAAGTGATATGCAGCCGAGACCTGTTCGGCCTCTTCGCCATATTCGCGTCTATTGTTCCAGTTCAACAATGCAATGAGGGGAGTGGTAAGAATGTCGGTCCAGCTGCGTCTCAGGGCAACGTTGAAAGAGGTTTTACCCTTGATTATCGGACCTTCAAACTGTATCCTTCCGTCAGCGGAACCCAGAGAAAAGCATCCTTTGAACTTTTCATAGTCTCCTTCCCTTAAGCGCACGTCGATAACGGAAGAGGCCCTTCCGCCATATCGTGCCGGAAAGCCGCTTTTGTAAAAGTCAACGGATTCGGTGACATCAGTATTGAATGCGGAAAAAAGTCCGATGAGATGGGTGGCCTGATAAATGGGGGCACCGTCAAGCAGAAAGAGGTTGTCGCGCCCGTCGCCTCCGTGCACGTACAGTCCTGACATCAATTCGCTTCCGGCTGCCACTCCGGGCAGGGTCTGCAAGGTCTTTATGACATCGGGGGAGCCGAAAAGGGCATAACCTCGGTTAAATTCTTCTGCGTCAATCCTTTTCAGACCGGTCTGACTTGCAGCGTCACCGAATCGTCTGCGGTCGGTGGTGACCCTGGATGCCGTAAGAGTGTCTTTCCGTTCAGTTTCCTGGCCATAGGAGCTTATCACTGACATCAACAGAAAGGATATTGACAATAGACGTTTTATTGTGTTCATAATGCGCGAAGATACTACGAATTTTTGTACATTTGTAAAATATTAGATTTGCGTTATGACACAGGATGAACTTTTCAAGGTATTGGTAGCCCATTGCAAGGAATATGGGTTTATTTTCCCTTCCAGCGAGATATATGACGGATTGGCAGCCGTTTACGATTATGGTCAGATGGGAGTGGAACTCAAGAACAACATAAAGCAGTACTGGTGGCAGGCGATGACCCGCCTCAACGAAAACATTGTGGGCATCGATTCCTGCATTTTCATGCACCCTCGCATCTGGGAGGCTTCCGGCCACGTGAGCGCATTCAACGATCCTCTCATTGACAACAAGGACTCGAAGAAGCGTTACCGTGCCGACGTGCTCATCGAGGACTATCTCGGAAAGATTGAGGAAAAAATCAACAAGGAGGTTGAGAAGGGTCGCAAGAAGTTCGGCGAGTCTTTCAACGAGGAGCAGTTCCGCGCAACCAACCCCAACGTGCTTCGTGAGCAGGCGAGATATGATGAGGTGCACAAGCGCTATATGGCCGCCGAGGCTGCAAGCGATTTTGCCGAGTACCGTCAGATAATAATAGACTGCAACATAGTATGTCCTATCAGCGGAACCTGCAACTGGACCGACGTAAGGCAGTTCAACCTTATGTTCAAGACTTCGATGGGTAGCACGGCAGACTCTTCCAACATCATTTATCTGCGTCCGGAGACCGCCCAGGGCATTTTCGTGAACTATCTTAACGTGCAGAAGACCGGACGAATGAAGATTCCTTTCGGTATCGCTCAGATAGGAAAGGCATTCCGCAACGAGATTGTCGCCCGTCAGTTCATATTCAGGATGAGGGAGTTCGAGCAGATGGAGATGCAGTTCTTCATCAAGCCGGGAACGGAACTCGACTGGTTTGCAAAATGGAAGGAGCAGCGTATGAAGTGGCACGTCAACCTTGGTATGGGTGCGGAGAACTACCGCTTCCACGACCACGAGAAACTCGCCCACTATGCAAATGCCGCCACCGACATAGAATTTAACTTCCCGTTCGGATTCAAGGAACTCGAGGGCATACACAGCCGTACCGACTTCGACCTCGGCAACCACCAGAGGTATTCGGGCAGGAAAATCGAGTATTTCGATCCGGAAGAGAACCGCGCATATACCCCTTATGTAGTGGAAACCTCCATAGGTGTGGACCGTATGGTACTTGCAGTGCTCAGCCACTCGTACAAGGAGGAAAAGCTCGAAAACGGCGAGACCCGCACGGTGCTCAGCATACCGGCTCCGCTCGCACCGGTCAAGGCTGCGGTGCTTCCTTTGGTCAAGAAGGACGGTCTGCCTGAGTTTGCCCAGAAGGTTATGGACGAACTCAAGTACGACTTCAACTGCCAGTACGAGGAAAAGGATTCCATCGGCAAGAGATACCGCCGTCAGGATGCAATCGGTACGCCTTTCTGCATCACCGTTGACCACCAGTCCCTCGAAGACGGATGCGTAACTGTACGTGACCGCGACACGATGCAGCAGGAGAGAGTTCCTGTAAGTGAACTCAGGGCTATGATAGACCGCAAGGTAAACCTTAACAACCTCCTGCGCAATCTTTAATGGAAGAAAGGACTTTTGCTGACATAGGCCGTGTAGAGGCCATACGCTTATTGTTCGAAGGCAGCGCTTACACTGCCTTCGCTGATACTGTGCACTGCAGTGTTACCGGGGCAGGGGACAGCATTGCCAGCGCCTCACGCCTGCTCATCGAAGGTACTGACTTTGACCTCACTTACTTTCCGCTGGAGCATCTCGGATACAAGGCGGCAGTGTCGGTCATAGGAGAACTGCTTGCCGACCTCGCCAGACCGCATACCCTTTCGATAGTACTGGGAATCTCGGCAAAACTTGACTTTCCTCAGGTACAGAAACTTTGGAAAGGAGTACTTTCCGCCGCCGGCAAATTCGGCATCAAGGAACTTGCACTTGACCTTATACCTTCGCATAACGGATTGAGTATCAGTGTAAATGCCAGCGGAATCAAGAGCAAGATTACATCCGTGAGACAGCCTGCGCCAAAAAGCAAGGACCTGCTTTGCGTAAGCGGTCCGCTCGGTGCAGCATATCTGGGTCTTCAGGTTCTGGAAAATGAAAAGCGGAATTTCGAGCATTCGGAACTGAACAAGGACAAACTCGAAAGGTACAAGATGCTTGTCAGCGCCTACCTTCATCCGGAACTTCCGTCAAACATAGTTGGAGAACTGGAAGACAGCGAGATTTACCCAAGCGCAGGCGTATTTGTCACCCGTGGACTTTCCGATGCTCTTCTCAGGCTGTGCCGCAGCACTTCTCTGGGAGCCAAGGTCTATACCGACAAGATTCCTTTCGAAGGAGGCAGTTTCGACCTTGGAAGGGAATTCGACCTTGATCCTATATCCGCGGCTATGAACGGCGGCGATGACCTGAGGTTGCTCTTCACCGTTCCTATATTGAAGATGGAGAAGTTCAGACACGACTTTCAGACGTTTGACATAATAGGTCATCTTGCCCTGCCAGAGGCAGGCTGCTCGCTCGTAACACCGGAAGGTGCCGAACTGCAGGTTACCGCACCAGGATGGAATACTAACCAAGACTATTAATAACATTATGAACATCAAGAAGTTATTTATTTCTGCGGCATTGATGCTTGCAGCTTTTGCTTCCGTTGCCAACGCTCAGGAGGATAAAAAGTACATAGAGCCTCTCGAGGAAGGCGTAAAACAGAGAATCCGCGATTGGCAGGACCAGAAGTTCGGTCTGTTTATCCATTGGGGAACCTACAGCGTGACCGGAGTCATTGAGTCCTGGTCGCTCGATCCGCGACATATCGAGTGGTGCTACAAGTTTCGTCCTCAGGATATGAGCTATGAGGAATATGTCAGGTCGTACGAAAATCTCATCACCCAGTTCAATCCCGTGTCCTTCGACCCGGAGACCTGGGCAAAGGCCGCAAAGTATGCAGGAATGAAATATATGGTGTTTACCACCAAGCACCACGACGGCTTCAGCATGTTCGACACGCAGCAGAACGACTACAAGATTACTTCGGACCGTTGTCCTTTCCACACCAGTCCAAAAGCCAACATTGCAAAGGAACTGTTCGACGCCTTCAGGGCTGAAGGGATAATGCCGGGAGCATATTTCTCCATAGCCGACTGGTACAACGATGATTACTGGTGGGACTATTTCCCTCCGAAAGATGCGTCTCCGAATTATCCTATCGACAGATTCCCTGAAAAATGGAACAGGTATCTCGACTTTCTCAACGCCCAGGTGGACGAACTTACCGGCGGTGAATACGGTGACCTGCAGATGCTCTGGTTCGACCTTGCGACCACCATCCCTCTGGACAATTACGACCGCATTGCCGCCACTGCCCGCAAAAACCAGTCTGACATCATGATTGTAGCGCGCAGCACAGGTACCATCTATGAGAATTACCTGACGCCTGAACAGAAGATTCCGGACACGGCCCTTCCATATCCGTGGGAGTCCTGCATCACTATGACACACGCCTGGTCATATCGTCCGGGTGCGCAGTACAAGCCAACCCGTACCATACTGGAAATGCTTGTACAGATAGTCTCAAGAGGAGGAAACCTGCTTCTCAACGTGGGACCTCGCCCTGACGGAACCCTCGAAGATACGGCATACGAGCGTCTGCGCGAGATAGGAGACTGGATGCAGGTCAACTCTGAAGGCATCTACGGAACAAAGCCATATACCATCTGCCAGGACGGGAAGGTATGCTTCACGACCAAGGACGGATACGTGTATGCATTCTACATTGCTGACGAAGACGAAACGGAAATGCCTGCGGAAATCACTTTCAAGGGAGTTGTCCCTGCCGGACAGAAGAATTCTGTCACTCTGCTCGGATATGACCGTCCTTTGGTCTGGAGCGGAAACGGCGAGGGCGGACTCAGGGTTGTCATTCCTGAAAAAGTCAGAAAGAACAAGCCTTGCGAGCACATCTGGTGCCTCAAGATAAAGTTGTAGCACCATGTCGTTCGTACACCTTCACGTCCATACACAATATTCCATTCTTGATGGTCTGAGCAATATCGGGGCGCTTTTCGAGCGTGCCCGTGAACTCGGAATGCCTGCACTTGCCATCACCGACCACGGCAATATGTACGGCATAAAGGAATTCTTCAAATATGCCAACGACAAGAAAAACAAGGATGAGAACGGCAATTTCATCGTAAAGCCTATCATTGGATGTGAGGTGTACGTAACCAGGGGTTATGACCACAAACTCCACGATGCCGCACACAAGAAATACTATCATCTCATACTGCTGGCCAAAAACTACGATGGTTACCGCAACCTGATGAAGATAGTCTCCACTGCGCACATCGAGGGAATGTACTACAAGCCGAGGGTCTCGCACGAGGTAATAGAAAAGTATCACGAAAACCTTATATGCAGTTCCGCCTGTCTTGCCGGCCAAATCCCTCAGGCCATACTCAGCGGAGACATTGACGCCGCGCGCAAGGCAATAGAGTGGCACAAGAGGGTATTCGGTGACGACTACTACCTTGAGGTAATGCACCACCGCACGCAGATAGAAGGTCTGCCGCAGGAGGCGCAGGCCGATCTTGACGGCGTGGGAGCCAGACAGCAGGAAGCAAATGCAAAGATATTCGAACTGGCCCGGGAGATGGGCGTCAAGGTAATAGCTACCAATGACGTACATTTCATACGCAAGGAAGACGGACCGGTTCACGACCGCCTCATCTGCATCACCACCAACGCCAATATCAACGACGAAAAGCGTCTGCGCTACACCCAGCAGGAGTACCTCAAGTCGGAGGAGGAGATGGCGGCGATATTCCCAGACCATCCGGAAGCGCTTGCAAACACTCTCGAAGTCTGCAACAAGATAGAATCGTTCCAGATAGACCGCCCTCACGTGCTCCCGAAGTTCAACCTCGGAGAGGAATTTATGCGCGACATCGACAGCTATCTCGAGAAGTACCGGGAGGTTATCGACGAGGGCCGCTACTCGGTCACCAAGGACAAGAAGAGCGGCGAGGTCACGAAGACCTACAGAGGGGACGAATTCTGCCACTCGGTGGCATACCTGTGTCATATCACCTACGAGGGCGCACGCCGCCGCTACGGAGAAGTGCTCAACGAAGAGCAGAGTCAACGCATTGATTTTGAGCTCAAGACAATATGCAAGATGGGTTTCCCGGACTACTTCCTCATCGTGCAGGACTACATTGCGGCCTGCAGGAAGATGGGCTATATGGTAGGCCCGGGGCGTGGCTCGGCGGCCGGTTCAGTGGTGGCTTACTGTCTCGGAATCACCAATCTCGACCCGCTCAAGTACCAGCTCCTTTTCGAGCGTTTCCTCAATCCTGACCGTATCAGTATGCCTGATATCGACGTGGACTTTGAGAATATCAGCGCCGCGCACGAGTACGTGGAAAAGGTTTACGGAGCGGATCACGTTTCCAGGGTGATAACCTTCGGAACGATGGCCGCAAAAAGCGCCATCAAGGACGTTGCCCGCATCAGCGGACTGTCCATCGAGGAGTCCAACCGCCTGACCGGGATGGTTCCAGACAGACTCAGCGAAAAGGTGGAAAAGGAATATCCTTTCAATCCTCAGTTCGACGACCTCAAGCCAGGTTTCAAGATGATAGAGAAGGAAGTCGAGGTAAAGGACGAAGATGGCAACGTAAGCAAGGAAAAGAAGAAGTTCCAGAAGGGACTCGAGGAGGTGGATGTCAAGATCAACCTCAAAAACTGCTTCAGGCTCGTGCCGGAGTTTATCAACGAACTCCAGAACGGTCCGGAGATAAACCGGGACGTGCTGAAATATGCCAAGGCGCTCGAGGGTACCATCAGGCAGGTCGGCCAGCACGCCTGCGCCACCATCATAGGAAGGGGAAACCTCACGGATTACATACCTATCTGCCTTTCAGTTGACAAGGAAACGAAGCAGGAGGTCTGGACCTCGCAGTATGACGGCCACTACATCGAGGAAGTCGGAATGCTCAAGATGGACTTCCTTGGGCTCAACACATTGTCAATCATACACAAAACCCTTGACAACATAAAGAAACGCTGGGGGCTTGACATAGACATAGAGGCGATACCAATAGACGACAGGGAAACCTACGAGCTTTACGGACGCGGAGACACCACCGTCGTGTTCCAGTTCGAATCGCCGGGAATGAAGGAAAGGCTCAGGCAGCTGCATCCGGAAAGGTTCGAGGACCTCATCGCGATGAACGCCCTCTACCGTCCGGGACCTATGGACTACATTCCGGACTTCATAGACCGCAAGCTCGGCAGGCAGCCAATCAGCTACGACCTGCCGGAAATGTCCGAATTCCTCGAAGATACATACGGCGTGACCGTATATCAGGAGCAGGTCATGCTGCTTTCCCAGAAGCTTGCCGGCTTTACCAAGGGCGAAGCCGACAAGCTGCGCAAGGCTATGGGAAAGAAGCAGATTTCGGTGATGATGGAGCTCAAGGAGAAGTTCATGAAGGGCGGAAAGGACCGCGGCCACCCGGAAAAGACTCTCGACAAGATCTGGAAGGACTGGGAGAAATTCGCCCAGTACGCATTCAACAAGTCGCACGCAACCTGCTATGCCTGGGTAAGTTACCAGACCGGATGGCTGAAGTGCCATTATACTGCCGAATTCCTTGCCGCTAACCTCTCCAGCAGTCTGGACAATGCCGAGGAGCGCAAGAAGATACTCGAGGACTGCCGTCTGCACAAGATAAAGGTGCTTTGCCCCGACATCAACGAAAGCGGACAGGAATTTAACGTAAACAAAGAGGGAAACATTCGCATAGGATTCGGCGGAATCAAGGGATTCGGTGCCAATGTGGCAGATACCATAATCAAGGAAAGGACGGAGAACGGGGCCTTTTCCGATGTCTGGGACTTTATCGAAAGGGTTGGCCGCTGCATCAATGCCAAGTCATTCGAGATGCTGGTTTACAGCGGCGCCTTTGACTCGCTCGGTTACCGCAGGGAGCAGTTCCTGGTGCCTGACGGCGAGGGAAAGACCTTTATCGAAAAGATGGTGAGGTACTCCACCCTCTATGACAACGACTCGATGAACTCGGGAATGTCGCTGTTCGGAGACGTGGAGGAACTCAAGCCTTCAAGGCCGGAGATGCCGGACACTTCGGAAGAGCTTGACCTGCTTGTCAAACTCCAGAAGGAAAAGGACTTGCTGGGAATGTATATTAGTTCGCATCCTCTTGATTCTCACCGCTTTGAGGTTGAGAATATTGCCGATACCCAGCTTTCTGAACTGCCGGATGTCATTACTCTGTGCAACGAAAAGAGGAGCGCCAGAAACGTGAGGTTCGCCGGAATCGTGACAGAGATGAAGCCATCCACCAGCAAGACGGGAAACCCAATGGCGAGGGTGACACTCGAGGACTACAGCGGCAACTACAGTTTTACGCTCTTCGGCAAGGAATACGAGACCTATCTGCCTTACCTGCAGCTGCACGCACAGCTTTTCATCGAGGGTGAGATAAAGGAGAGGTACCGCCTCAAACCGGAGGAAATTGCTCAGGGAAAGAAGGTGGATTACATACTCAAATTCAAGAGTATTGGCCTGTTGGGCAATATTTGCGAGAACTATGTTACGGAGTTGCGGCTAAATGTTGATACCTCTTTGCTCAATCCTGAGTTCCGCAAGTCTCTTTCCAGGCTCCTGGCAGCCAACAAGGGTAAGATACGACTGATACTGCATATCAGCGACCAGGCTACAGGCTACAGTTTCGACACTCATTCAAAGAAATATGAGGTGCAGATAACCTCCGACCTGCTTGCCGGACTCGATGCCCTCGGAGTCAGCTATAACGTGGTCCGGAAGTAATCCCGCTCCGCCGCAATCGGCAGTGCTATTTTGCCGCGATGTAGCCGGTGGTCCAGGCCGCCTGCAGGTTAAATCCTCCCGTCACGGCATCCATATCCAGAGCCTCTCCTGTTACATACAGCCCGGGGAAACCCTTGACTTCCAGAGTGTTGAGATTCACTCCAGCAAGGTCCACGCCTCCGCAGGTTACAAACTCTTCCTTGAATCTGGCACGACCCAGTATGTCATAGCAATCTGCGCACAGGCTGTTTTTGAGCCGTGAAAGACCTTTGCTCCCGATTTCGCTGCACCTGATGTCGGGCCTGAGCGCCGATCGCGCGATGATATGTCTCCAAAGCCTGTCCGTCAGCTCTTCCGGACGAGTATTTGCAAGCTGCCTTCCTCCCGCCTTCGACCCTCCAACCAAGCCTTCCAGCATATCGGCGGTTTGCATTTCATTGAGGGATAACCAATTGATTATCAGCCTACCTTTATACTGCATCTGCGAAAGTGTCCTCGCCGCGTACGAACTCAGCCGCAGCGTTGCCGGACCGCTCACACCCCAGTCCGTTATCAGTACAATTCCTCTGCTGCGATGCGCCGTCCCTGCTATCGAAAGCGTAGCGTCGCTGACCACAGTCCCGCCCAGCTGCCGCAGCTTCTCGTCATCCAGCCGCAGGGTAAACAGCGACGGCACGGTCGGAGTAAGAGGAACGCCTTGTGGAAGAATTCTTCCCAATACCTCGCTGCTGCATCCGCCGACGCTGACGACGACCCGGTCTGCTTCCAGATGCTCGCCCGAAGCGAGGGAAATATGATACCCGCAGCCTCCGGAGCTGCGCAAGTCGCTGATGCTAATGACCTTGCAGCGGCATCGCAGACGCACCCCGAGCCTGGACATCAGCCTCTCGAGAGTATGAACGAGCTGCATCGCATCCTGACTGCGCGGAAAAACGCACTGGTCATCCTGCACCACCAGCCTGACGCCCTCGCGCTCCCACCAGGCCATACAATCGTTCTGGTCAAATTCTCTCAGCCCCCTTTTCATCAGCTGTTCGCCGCGCGGATAGACTTCGCGCAGGCTTCCGACCTCATTGAAGCTGTTGGTGAGATTGCAGCGACCGCCGCCGGTGATGGCGAGCTTTTGCAGCGGCGCGGGGGCCGACTCGAGCACGACTATATCCCAGTCGGGATGCCTGCGCTTCATCTCTACCGCGCAGAAGCAGCCGGACGCGCCGGCACCTATGATTGCAGCCTTGTACATCGGGGACAAAGATAGCAATTTAGCTACATTGGGCGGCATTTGGGGTGAATTTTTAATTATTTATCTAAAAAAGTCAAAAAATTATTGCTAAACAATAAATAATTATTATATTTGCGAAAACTAAAAACCAAGATACTATGATTGAATGGTGGAACTCCCTTGATTTTGTGATGAAAATATTCTGGTCCATCACCATTGCAGCTTCGCTCATTTTCATCATCCAGACGATAATGGTCTTTGTCGGAGCCGATACAGGTGCCGATTTTGACGCGGACTTTGATTTGCCTTCCGATGCAGGAGACGGAGATCCCGGTATGGGATTGCTTACTTTCCGCAACTTCGTGAATTTCTTTCTCGGATTTGGCTGGAGCGCAGTGCTTCTGCGAGACTCGATAAACTCCATTTCGATACTCCTGCTGGTGAGTATTATAATAGGAGTGCTGCTCGTGTTCCTTGTGATGATGGTTTACAAGTGGCTGGGCAGCATGCAGGAGTCCGGTAACATCGATGTGTTCAAACAGGCCCCTGAGTGCCACGGAAAGGTTTATCTGACCGTTCCGGCACATCGTCGCGGAAGCGGAAAGGTACAGATTACCATCAACGATGCAATACGCGAATATACGGCTATGACAGACGGCGAGGAACTTGTGACCGGGACGCAGATACGCGTGATCGAGGCAATCAACGCCAGCACCCTGCTCGTCGAGGAGGAACAGTCTATAATCATGGCTACTTAACTTATCAACATATTATGGCAACTTATCTTATTCTTATCATTGTGGTGGTGCTTTTCATCACCTTTGCCGCAATCCTAAAGCGTTACAAGAGGTGTCCTTCGGACAAAATACTTGTAATTTTCGGTAAAACCGGACGCAACTCCTCAGCCAAGTGCATACACGGAGGAGCGTCGTTCATCTGGCCTGTTTTCCAGAGCTATGCCTTTCTTGATTTGACTCCGATTTCCATCGAGTGCAATCTAACCAATGCCCTTTCAAAGCAGAATATCCGCGTTGACGTTCCTTGCCGATTTACGGTTGGTATCAGTACCGAAGCCGACAGCATGACCAACGCCGCCGAGCGTCTGCTTGGCCTGACCATCGAGGACATACGCAACGTGGCTACCGATATCCTTTTCGGACAGCTTCGTTTGGTCATTGCAACTATGGACATCGAGGAAATCAACTCCGACCGTGACAAGTTCCTTGCAAACGTGAGCGCCAACGTCGAGGCGGAGCTCCGCAAGATCGGTCTCAAGCTCATCAACGTCAACGTTACCGATATCCGTGACGAGTCCGGCTATATCGAGGCTCTCGGTAAGGAGGCTGCCGCCAAGGCAATCAACGACGCAAAGAAGAGCGTTGCCGAGCAGAACCGTTATGGTGAAATCGGTAAGGCAGAAGCCGACAGGGACAAGGACATCAGGATTGCCGAGACTTCCCGCGATACCCGTATCAACACCGCCGATGCCAATGCAAAGGCCGTTGAGGGTGAGAACAATTCTCTTATCGCCATTGCTCAGTCTGATGCTACACGTCGTGAGAAACAGGCTGAAGCTGAGAGACTTGCAGTAGCTGCCGAGAAGGTGCAGGCCGCCAAGGCCCTCGAGGAGGCGTACAAGAGCGAGCGTGATGCCGAGCTTGCGCGCGCGGAGAGGGAAAAGGCAACCCAGACTGCCAATATCGTGGTCGGCGCCCAGATTGAGAAGGAAAAGGCTATCATCGAGGCAGAAGCGGAGGCAGAGAAGATGCGCCGTCTTGCAAAGGGTGAAGCCGATGCCATCTATGCCAAGATGGACGCCCAGGCTCGCGGTTCATTAGAGTTGCTCAGCAAGCAGGCTCAGGGTTTCGGCCAGCTCGTTGCTTCAGCCGGTGGCGATGCGCAGCAGGCTATCACTATGCTCATTACCGACAAGCTTCCTGAACTTGTCAAGACTCAGGTTGAGGCTGTCAAGGGCATCAATATCGACAAGGTTACCGTTTGGGACGGTGGCTCGGGCGAAAACGGCAAGACCGCTACCGCCAATTTCATCTCTGGTATGATGCAGAGCGTGCCGCCACTCGAAGATCTCTTCAAGATGGCCGGAATGAGCCTGCCGGGCTATCTCAAGGGCAATGCGGAAACCCAGAAGCAGGATGAAGGCAAAGATGGCCTTGATCCGGAGGTGAAGAAATGATAGTGGTCAACGTGGACGTGATGCTTGCCCGCAGGAAGATGACTTCCGGAGAATTGGCTCAGAAGGTAGGCATCACTCCAGCCAATCTTTCCATCCTCAAGACAGGCAAGGCAAAAGCCATACGCTTCAGCACGCTCAACAGCATTTGCGAGGCTCTGGCCTGCCAGCCTGCCGATATCCTGGAATATAAAAATGAGGAAGCCTTTTGACAGCTTCTAAACCAGTCCCTGGTCAACCATTGCACCAGCGACTTTGATAAATCCGGCTATGTTGGCTCCTTTTACGTAGTTGACATAGCCGTTTTCTTCTGTACCGTATTTCAGGCAGGCGGCGTGAATGTCGGACATGATGCGGTGCAGGTGCTCGTCCACCTCCTCGGCGGTCCACTTCTGCCTGATGCTGTTCTGGGTCATCTCGAGACCGGAAGTCGCAACTCCTCCGGCATTCGAAGCCTTGCCAGGCGAATACAGCAGTCCGGCGTTCTGGAAGATTGCTATTGCTTCAGGTGTCGTAGGCATGTTCGCACCCTCGACCACGCAGTAGCATCCACCCTTCACAAGCGCCTCGGCATCCTCCTTTTCTATCTCGTTCTGGGTTGCGCAAGGCATCGCGATGTCGCAAGGGATGGACCACGGCCTGCGTCCTTCCATATATGTAACGCCAGGGAAGCGCTCGGCGTACTCCTTGATCCTTCCTCTCTTTATGTTCTTGAGTTCCAGCACGTAAGCAAGCTTTTCATCGTCCAGCCCGGCTGGATCGTAAATGCTTCCGTTGGAGTCAGAAAGGCTTACAACCTTTGCTCCCAGAGCCATAGCCTTCTTTGCGGCATACTGGGCAACATTGCCCGAACCGGAAATCACCACTGTCTGGCCTTCGAAGGACTTGCCGCGGGTCGCGAGCATCTCCTGAGCGAAGTAGCATACGCCGTAGCCCGTCGCTTCGGGACGGAGCAGGCTGCCGCCCCAGGCAAGACCCTTGCCGGTAAGGGTACCGGTGAATTCGTCCCTGAGGCGCTTGTACTGGCCGAACAGGTAGCCTATCTCGCGGCCACCGACCCCGATGTCGCCGGCAGGAATGTCGGTGTCGGGACCAATGTGCTTGCAGAGTTCGGTCATAAAGCTCTGGCAGAAGCGCATCACCTCCGCATCCGATTTGCCGTGAGGGTTAAAGTCGCTGCCGCCCTTGCCGCCGCCCATAGGGAGCGTAGTGAGGCTGTTCTTGAAAGTCTGCTCAAAAGCGAGGAACTTGAGAATGCTGAGGTTTACGCTGCTGTGGAAGCGCAGGCCACCCTTGTACGGGCCGAGTGCGCTGTTCATCTGCACGCGATATCCCTTGTTGATGTGAATCTCGCCAAGATCGTCGGTCCAGGGAACTCTGAACATGATGACGCGTTCAGGCTCAACCATCCTCTCAAGGATTTTAAGGTCAATAAGATAGGGATTTTCTGTGACATAAGGGGCCACACTCTCGACAACTTCCCTCACCGCCTGGTGGAACTCCGGCTCTCCCGGGTTGCGGGCAATGAGTTCATTCATAAAGTTATCGACAAACTTTCGGGTGAACTTGTCCATAAAGAATAAAGGTTTAACACTACAATCTCCAAATTTAGCTTATTTAACTCTAAAATGCAAATTAAAGATTTTTGCTATATTTGCGAACTAAACCTAAATCAGCAAAAGAATGGACAATTCTTTAAAAACTTTATGTGCCCGATATACTGCGCCTCAGGAGGCACAGCAGACAGGTCTTTACCCGTACTATAAGCCGATAAGCTCAGGCCAGAATCCTGTCGTGAGGATGGCCGACGGACGCGACGTACTCATGTTCGGCTCAAACTCCTATCTTGGACTGTCCGATGACCCGCGCCTCAAGGAGGCAGCGAAGGCAGCAATAGACAAATACGGAACCAGCTGTTCCGGAAGCCGTTTCCTCAACGGAACCCTTGACATCCACCAGCAGCTCGAGGAACGCCTTGCGCAATTTGTCGGCAAGGACGATGCTGTTACTTTCAGCACGGGCTTCCAGGTAAACCTCGGAGTCGTGAGCACTCTCGGAGGCAGGAACGGATACATACTGCTCGACGACACCGACCACGCTTGCATAATCGACGGTTCGCGCCTGAGCTTCAGCACGGTTTTCAAATTCAGACACAACGATATGGACTCGCTCGAGTCCAAGCTGCGCAATTGTGCCGCAGATGCTCCCAAACTGATAGTCGTTGACGGCGTGTATTCTATGCTCGGCGACCTCTGCCCGCTTCCGCGTATCTGCGAACTTGCAGAGCAGTACGATGCTGCGGTAATGGTGGACGATGCTCACGGCCTGGGTGTATTTGGCCGCAACGGAGCCGGTACCGCCGACCATTTCGGTCTCACGGACAAGGTTGACCTCATTATGGGAACGTTCTCCAAGAGTTTCGGCTCCCTGGGAGGATTCATCGCCGGCGACAAGGAATACATCAACTACATCAAGCACACTGCCCGTTCCCTCATTTTCAGCGCCTCCATGACCCCGGCAGCCGTAGCCGCGGCAAACTGCGCTCTTGACATAATGCAGCAGGAACCGGAACGTATAGAGCATCTCTGGGAGATAACCCACTATGCTCATAAGGCATTCAGGGACAACGGATTTGACATCAATGCCACCGTTTCTCCAATCATCCCGCTTATGGTGCGCGACACCGAAAAGGCCCTGATGGTCGTCCGCCAGGCCTACGAAGCGGGAGTGTTCATCACCCCTGTCATCGCCCCTGCCGTACCGGAAAAGGACGTGCTCATACGCTTCGCCCTGATGGCGACTCACACTACCGCCCAGATTGACGAGGCGGTGGAAAAACTCACAGTGATTTTCAAGAACTTAGGAATTATCCAATAATGGTAGTACTCATCACCGGCATCACTTCCGGATTTGGAAGGGCGATAGCGGAGCGGCTATGTTCCGAAGGACACAAGGTTTACGGCACCCACCGCAGGGACTGCGAGCGTATCCCGGGAGTCAGCTACATCCGCGCCGAGGTCGGCAGTGACAGCGACTGCGAGGCCGCGGTCCGCCAGGTCCTCGATGCAGAAGGCCACATCGACGTATTTATCAGCAACGCCGGAATGGGCATAGGGGGTCCGTTAGAATTCTCCTCTCTCGCCGATGCCCGCCTGCAGATGGACGTGAACTGGATGGGAATGGTGCGTTTCCTGCATCACGTAGTGCCGGCTATGCGCAAGCGGGGCAGCGGTAAGATTATCTGCCTGAGCAGCATAGGCGGTCTCATCGGACTGCCTTTCCAGGGTCTCTACTCTGCGAGCAAATTCGCCATCGAGGGCTACTGCGAGGCTCTGCGCATGGAGCTGCGCGGGACCGGCGTCAGCGTGACGGTCGTTGAACCGGGCGACTTCCACACCGGATTTACCGCCAGCCGCAAGAGCGTGACCGGACCGGAAGTCGAGGCCGCCTACCCGAGCTACACGACCTCCCTCGCCTGCATAGAACACGACGAGACCTCCGGGCTCACCCCTGACGTCCTTGCTGCCAGAATCAGCCGCGTGCTCAAACGCAAGAACCCGCCGTACACCATCGTGGTCGCTAACCTCGAGCAGAAACTGAGCGTGTTTATCAAGCGAATTCTTCCGAAACGCTGGTTCGCCGCGATTCTTGCCAGCTATTACAAACTGTAGATATGAAAGTCAGATTCAGCATACAATACCATACCGTCTGGGGCGAAAGTCTTACTCTTGACCTTGGCGGACGCCGCATTCCGATGAATTGGGGAGCGGATTCGGTCTGGAGCGTTGAGGATGATGTTAAAGCTTCAGAACTTCTTGATTATCAGTATTATGTAATGCGTGATGGCCTTATCTGGCGCACAGAGTGGGAGCATCACTGCCGCAAGGTTGACGGACGCAGGCGCAGCATTGCCATCGAGGATGTCTGGATAGACTGCCCTATCCCCGGATGCCCTTTCCCGCGCCGTCACCAGGCCGAAATCTTCGACCGGCCGGGATTCCGCGGCGCCGGAACAGCGGTACCGGTATTCTCCCTCCGTTCGGAAGAGGACTGCGGTATTGGCGACTTCGGTGACCTGCGCGCGCTCGTTGACTGGGCAGCCGCAACCGGCCAGTGCATAATCCAGCTGCTCCCGGTCAACGACACCACCCGCAAGGGCGGCTGGCAGGATTCGTACCCGTACAGCCCGATATCGGCATTTGCCCTCAACCCTCTCTACATACGCCTGCAGGACGCCGGCGTCGAGGAAACCGAAGCGTTCGCCTCCCTTCGCAGGGAACTCAACGCACTGCCGGCCATAGACTACCCAAAGGTATTCGAAGCCAAGATGGGGCTGCTCCGCGAAGCCTACGCCCGTCACGGCAAAGCCGACACCGCCCGCCGCGATTACAAGAACTTCTGCCGCTCCAACGCCTCCGTCTGGCTGGACGAATACGCCCTTTTCTGTGCACGCAGGGACGGGTTCGAGGCCCAATTCTACCGTTGGCTGCAGTGGCATCTGGACCGTCAGTTCAGCGCTGCCGCAGACTATGCGAGGAGCCGCGGGGTGCACTTCAAGGGCGACCTTCCGATAGGAATCAGTTCCGACAGCGCAGAGGCTTACTGGCATCCTGAACTCTTCAATCTCGATTGCAGCGCCGGCGCTCCGCCAGACTATTTCAGCAAGGACGGGCAGAATTGGGGCTTCCCGACCTACAACTGGGAGGAGATGGAAAAGGACGGCTATGCCTGGTGGAAGGCGAGACTGCGCGTGATGAGCAGGTATTTCGATGCATTCAGGATAGACCACATACTCGGATTTTTCCGCATCTGGGAGATTCCTTCCCGGTTCAGGAGCGGCACCATGGGCTATTTCAACCCGGCCCTGCCTTATACCGCAGAGGAGATTGCGGATATGCTGCTGCCTGTCGAAGGCCTGTTCCACGAGGACCCGCGCCACGAGGGCTGCTACCAGCCGCTCATCAGCCCGGATACCTCCGGCCTGGAGTGGTGGCAGAAAGAAAGGTTCGACGCTGTTTACAACGATTTCTTCTACCACAGGCACGATCAGTTCTGGCTTCGCAATGCAGAAAAGAAACTGCCTGAGCTGCTGGGAGCTACGGGAATGCTTGCCTGCGGGGAGGATCTCGGAATGGTGCCCGGCTGCGTTTCGGGGGTGATGGATCACGAAAAGATTCTCACTCTTGAGATGGCGATGATGGATAAGGGCAGGCCTTGGCCTGTGCTGAGCGTCTGCGCCACTTCGAGCCACGATATGGATACGCTCAGGATGCAGCATCAGGAAAAATGCGGCAGCGACCTTTCCACGGGGGAGGCGTACGACATCGTAAAGGCTCATCTCGACTCGGCTTCGATGCTGGCGATTTTCCCGGTGCAGGACTGGATTGCGCTTGATGAGAAGCTGCGCAGGAAGGACTTTATGGAAGAGAGGATCAACTATCCCGCCGATCCGGACAACAAGTGGAAGTACCGCATGCACTTAGGGGTTGATGCCCTTATGGCGGACCACTCTTTCTGCGAAAAGCTGAGGCAACTGATAAAATCAAGCAATAGATAGCTCATTTCAA
>SAMEA3663015__coassemble_271_pt1 | contig 23958 bp, 18 predicted proteins | sample SAMEA3663015__metabat2_high_PE_009 | metagenome-assembled genome bin SAMEA3663015 (sample SAMEA3663015) | pig gut metagenome | biome: pig gut; feature: pig-associated habitat; material: faeces | place: France | collected 2012
GGTCCTCATACTCGTGTCCGACCATAGCGTCAACGTGGTGCTTGCCGAAGTCCTGGCTGTATGAGAGGAGCTGCTGGGTGTTCATGATGCGGCGCTGGTGTGTCTTGATACCGAGACCTCCGTTAGGAGTACCGCGACCTGCAATATGGTTCCAGTACATAGTACGGCGCCAGTGCTGCTCGTCAAGGTTGAAGTTGAAGGTGAAATTGAAATATTTCAGGAAGCTTGCGCTGGCATACATTCGGCTGGTCCAGGTAGAAATCTCCTGACGCTCGATGTTGGTGTTTGCCACAAAGAGGTAGTCAGACGAGAAGTTGCGGTCAGCATAATGTCCTTCGCCGAGCGGAGAGTATGAGTTGTTGTTGACGTTGAGAATCTTGTCACCGTTGGCGTCAAGTCTGAATTCGCCATTTTCATCTATCTCGTAAACCGGATAGATAGGCAGCCAACCCTTTACCTGGAGCATCGAGTTACCGGAAGCGCCGCCGATCTGACGGGCACCCCAGCGGCCTGCCTGTGCGCGGGTGTTGGTCCTGGTGTAACCCACGTTGGCACCGACCTTGAGCCAGGAAGTAACGTCCGCATCGAGATTTGCACGTCCGCTGTAACGCTTGTAAGAGCTTGCAATCAGGTATGAAGGGTCATCCTGCATACCGAAAGAGGCAAAGTAACGCACCTTGTCGGTACCGCCGCGTGCAGATACGTTGTATGACTGGCGGAAAGCATTCTGGAACATAAGTTCAGAAGCGTCGCCGCTGTACAGAAGTCTGGCCTTAGGATTGATGCGTCCCGTTTCAGGATCGACGAGGAATGCTCCGGTCATAGTGGAGCTGGAGTTGGATCCTGATCCGGTATTGGTATAAGTGGCATCCGGAACGAAATATGCCATGTTGTTCTTCAGGGCATTTTTCTGGAATGCGGTCTCGCTGCCGTTGTAGTCGAAAAGGTGCATACTTGCAAAGAGGCGGGCCTCCTCGTCGGTATGGTTAGGATTGGCTACGTTGGTATAGTAGCGGCCGTTGGCATCGACTCCCGGGAGACCGGTACCGTTTACACCGTAACGGTATGAGTTATAGATACTCTTCCAGGCATACTCGTAAACCTCAGCTGCGGTGTCCATGGAGTTTACGTTGTAGTCACCGATGGAATTCCATCCCCAGCGGCCCTGGAAAGAGATCTTTGCCTTTCCCTCGGCACCCTTCTTTGTGGTGATGAGGATGACACCGTTACCTGCGCGTGAACCGTAGAGAGCAGTTGATGCTGCATCCTTGAGCACGCTCACTGAAGCGATATCCTCGGAGTTGAGCTGAGAGAGAGGGTTCTCATAGGTGGATGTTGCCTGCTGTGCGACACCGTCGATAACGATGAGCGCAGAAGCGGACGCACCGTTGGTCGAGCTCACACCACGCAGACGGATTGCCATATCGAATCCCGGCTGACCGTCAACGGAAGCCACCTGGAGACCAGGAGCCGTTCCTTCGAGTGCACGGGACACAGTGGTGGTGTTCTGAATGGCAACGATTTCGGACTTGACCTCGGTCATCGAACCGGTGAGGTCCTTTCTTTTCTGGGTACCATAGGCAACGACCACAACATCATCGAGATAGTTGCTCTCCGCCTGAAGAGTCACGTTCAAAGTAGCAGGGGTGCTTCCGACAGTGATTTCCTCAGTGGCGAAACCGATGCAAGAAAAAACGAGCACACTACCGCTCTTTGCAGAAAGAGAGTAATCGCCGTCCAAATTGGTCATCGTTCCCGTCTTTGTGCCCTTGATGAGCACATTGACGCCTACGAGAGGTTCACCCGTGGAGTCTGTGACCTTTCCAGTCACTCCCCCCTGGGCGAAAACCTGCCCTGTCATTGCGAGCAGAGCAAGCATAAACATTACTAGACGTTTGTACATACTTTATTTGGTTAGAGTAGAAGGCAAGCGGTGTTATCAATTACGAGGGAAGACAAGTGTGCAATCAAAGCAATAAATACAATAACCACAGCATCCTGCACTCGCAGCAGAGCAGTACCATTACTTTAAAAGTACTCTATTAGCCTCCCACGCTGCAAATGTATGACAAAATAACGAAAGAAACAAGTAATGGAAAAATACAATAACTCACCTACGACGCTACCTCGCAGAGGAACTTGATACGCACAAGGCGGACGGAAAGTTCGTCATAATCCGCTCCCAGTTCAGCCAGCGCATCGGCAACGGAATCAGACTTGGCGTCCTCCTTGAAATAATCCATAATGTCATCAACCTCATCCTCATCCATTACTTCATCAATATAGTAGTTGAGATTGAGTTTGGTTCCGGTCGATACAATCGCTTCTATTTCCTTGATAAGTTCATCCATCTCAAGGTCACGCGCGATTGCTATGTCTTCAAGGTCCATTTCACGGTCAATGCTCTGGATGATGAAGATCTTGTTTGCAGACTTGTTCGGCGCGGACTTGACCACAAAGTCATCAGGTCTGATGATATCATCGTGTTCGTCCAGATACTTCTTGATAAGCTCGATAAATTCCTTTCCGAACTTGCGGGCCTTGCCTTCACCCACACCCTGGCAGTTCTTGAGACCATCGTAGCTGATAGGATACAATATGGACATATCCTCAAGCGCTGGATCCCCGAACACAATCCACGGCTGCAGGCCGTTCTTCCGGGCAACATCCTTGCGCAGGTCCTTCAGCATTGAGAGAAGCACAGGATCGCCCCCTCCGCCACCGCCCCTTGCAGGAGTCTCCTGCTCAGAGTCTTCTTCCTGAACAAAGGACCTGTCCTCCACAAGCGTGACGGACTGCGGCTTGAGAAGGAAATTCTCACCTGCTTCAGTGAGACTTATCAAGCCATAGGACTCAATTTCCTTGATAAGCAGCCCACTTATCACGCCCTGTCTCAACACATTGCGCCAGAACGCATCGGAACGCGGCTTGCCTGCTCCAAAGAGTTTGAGCTTATCGTGCTTGTAGGATTTGATAATGGCGTTGCTCTCTCCTGCAAGTATGTTTGCAAGATGCCCTATCTTGAAATGTTCCGGAAGAGACTTGACAAGGGTCAGCGCCAGAACCATTTCCTTACGCCCGTCAAATGAACGGAGAGGGTGCATACAGTTGTCGCAGCACTGGCAGTTGGCAACGTCGTAGGATTCGCCGAAATAATTGAGCAACAGCTTCCTGCGGCAAAGACCGGACTCGGCGTAGGCCACGACCTCGTCAAGCAGCTGACGGTTTATCTCCTGCTCTGCAACAGGCTTGCTCTGCATGAATTTTTCCAGCTTGACGACATCCTTGGGACTGTAATATGCTATGCATCGGGCTCCCATGCCGTCACGACCCGCCCTGCCGGTTTCCTGATAATAGCTCTCGATGCTCTTCGGAATGTCATAGTGAATGACAAAGCGCACGTCCGGCTTGTCTATTCCCATTCCGAATGCTATGGTGGCGACTATCACCTGAATGTCCTCCCGCAGGAAAGCATCCTGATTTTCACTTCTCACCTTGGCATCCAGACCCGCGTGATAAGGCGCGGCCTTGATGCCGTTGCGCTGCAATGCGGCGGCAAGGTCCTCCACCTGCTTGCGGCTGAGGCAGTAGATGATACCGGAAACGTCCCCGGCATCGCGTATGTACTTGATGATTGACGAATAGTTTTCCGAGTCTTCCGCCTGTTTTGCGCGGATTTCATAATAAAGGTTAGGTCTGTTGAACGAAGCCTTGAACACAGCGGCATCGCTGATGCCGAGATTCTTCACGATGTCGCTCTGCACCTTCATCGTGGCGGTAGCTGTGAGAGCAATGATAGGAGCCCTTCCTATCTGGTCCACAAGGGTGCGAATGCGCCTGTATTCCGGCCTGAAGTCGTGTCCCCATTCGGAGATGCAATGAGCTTCGTCAACCGCATAAAACGAAATCCTCACGCCTCGAAGCAGACTTATATTCTCCTCCTTGGTGAGGGTTTCAGGTGCAACGTACAGGATTTTGGTGCGTCCCGCATTAAGGTCGGAACGCACCTCTTCCAACTGTACTCTGCTCAAGGATGAGTTGAGGAAATGGGCTATGCTGCCGTCACCGGTTTCAAAGCCGCGAAGAACGTCAACCTGATTCTTCATCAGAGAAATCAAAGGCGAAATCACAATCGCCGTTCCCTCCATCACGAGCGCCGGCAGCTGATAGCAAAGCGACTTGCCAGCCCCGGTAGGCATAAGCACAAAGGCATCGCCCCCGTTGATGAGATGGGTGATAATGCGCTCCTGGTCCCCTTTGAAGGAATCGTAGCCGAAAAACTCCTTGAGGGTTCTTCTGATTTTCTCTGTATCCGCAACCATCCTGTAAAATGATTAATCCAAAGTGTGTATTGCCAGTCCTGACCTGAGCTTAGGCTCGAACCAGGTAGTCTTAGGCGGCATGATCTTGCCGCTGTCGGCTATGTTGATGAGCTGGCGCATCGAAACCGGATAGAGTGCGAACGCCACCTTCATCTCTCCGCTGTCAACACGGCGCGCAAGCTCGCCCAGGCCTCTGATTCCGCCGACAAAATCAATTCTCTTGTCAATGCGCAAATCCTTGATACCCAGTAACTTGTCAAGTACCAAACTAGAAAGCACGGTAACATCGAGCACTCCGATAGGATCGCTGTCGTCATACCTGCCCTCACGCGCGGTAAGCGAATACCAGCTGCCGCCGAGGTACATTGAGAAGTTGTGCAGCCCTACAGGGTGGAAAATCTCCTCCGAGCCCTTGTTCTCAACGACAAAATCTTCCTGAAGAGCGGCAAGGAACTCCTCCTCGCTCATTCCCGCAAGATCCTTTACGACACGGTTGTAGTCGATAATCCTGAGCTGGGACTCAGGGAAGCATACGGCCATGAAGTAGTTGTACTCCTCATTGCCCGTGTGGTTTGGATTCTTTTTGCGCTTTTCCTCTCCAACTCTTGCCGCAGCGGCCGTACGGTGGTGTCCGTCAGCAACATAAAAGGCATCTATCTCTGACGAGAAGATATCGCTGATGCGGCTGATGGTTGCATCGTCATCAATGACCCAGAGTTCGTGCCCGAAGCCGTTTTCGTCCACGAAACGGTACTCTGACGGTCCCGAAGCAGTCTTGCGCACTATAGCCGCAAGTTCATCGTTGTCCTTGTAAGAGAAAAACACAGGTTCGATATTGGCATTCTGTATGCTCACGTGTATCATTCTGTCGTCTTCCTTGTCCTTGCGTGTAAGTTCGTGCTTCTTGATTACACCGTCGGCATAATCATCGGTATGAGCGCAGAGCACAAGTCCGTACTGGGTACGGCCGTCCATAGTCTGGGCATACACATAATAGCAAGGTTTGCTGTCCCTTACAAGCCAGCCACGCTCCTGCCATAGGCGGAAATTCTCCACCGCCTTGTCATATACCTCAGGGTCGTGGTCGGGAAGTATCGGATCAAAATCTATCTCAGGCTTGGTAATGTGCAGAAGGGACTTTTCCCCTGCCATCGCTTTGGCCTCCTCGGAGTTGAGGACATCATAGGGAGGTGCTGCAACCTCCGGGGTAAGATCTTTTGGCGGACGTATGGCCGCGAAAGGTTTTACTCGTACCATAACTATTTGTTAACCTGGAATCTTGTATTGCCTGTTTCAAAATAAGAGACGATCTGACGGGCCGCCGCGAGACCGGCATTGACATTGGCTTCCGATGTCTGAGCACCCATTTTCTTAGGTGTCGCGAACACTCGGAGACCGAATTTATTCTTTAGAGTTTCATAATTGTCAGGAGCGACGTCGCTGATGTATTTGAGGTCAGGACGGTCCTCAAGCGCCTTTTCAAGGCCGGATTCGTCAATAACCTCCTTGCGTGCCGTATTGACAAGGGTTGCGCCCTTTGGCATGGAAGTGATCAGTTCATATCCGATGCTGCCTATGGTTTGAGGTGTAGCCGGAATATGAATGCTGACATAATCGCAGGTAGAGTAAAGTTCCTTCAGGTCCGTCACCGGCTCAGCTCCCGCCTCGGCAATCTGTTCCGGCTTGAGGAAAGGATCTATTGCCTTGACCTTCATTCCAAGTGCAGCAGCCTTTGCCCCGACTAGCCTTCCGACATTGCCGAATGCCTGGATTCCTATGGTCTTGCCCTGGATTTCGGTACCTGTAGAAGGTGTGAACTGCGTGCGCGCCATAAAAATCATAAAGGCGAGCGCAAGCTCGGCAACGGCATTGCTGTTCTGGCCCGGAGTATTCATCACCACCACGCCGGCGGCAGTCGCTGCAGCGAGGTCCACGTTATCATAGCCGGCACCCGCCCGCACCACTATCTTCAGATTCGGAGCGGCAGCGATAACCTCGGCGGTAACATTGTCCGAACGGATAATCAGAGCGTCAGCATCCGCAACGGCGGAGACGAGTTGTTCCTGACCGGCGTACTTTTCAAGTCGGGAGAACTGGTGTCCGGCGCCCTTGACGATTGCTGCAAGCTGCTCGACTGCAGACGCGGCAAACGGTTTCTGAGTTGCAAGAAGTACTTTCATTATGCGTGAAGTTTTTCAAATTCTGCCATACAGTCAACCAGAGCCTGGACATCCTCAAGGGTGCAGGCATTGTAGAGCGAAGCGCGGAAACCGCCGACTGAACGGTGGCCCTTGATGCCGCGGATATTGTGCTCGGTAGCAAAGGCAAGGAACTGATCCTGAAGATCTTCGCGGCCTTCTGCCATAACGAAGCAAACATTCATTATCGAGCGGTCCTCGACTGCAGCGGTGCCGCGGAAGAGAGAGTTGCGGTCAATCTCTGCGTAGAGAGTCTCGGCCTTCTTGACATCAAGTTCGTGGATGGCGTCAACACCTCCTATGCTCTTGAGCCACTTGAGGGTCTCGTTCATCACGAAGATGGAGAATACAGGAGGAGTGTTGTACATCGAGAGCTTGTCTATGTGATTGCGGTAGTCAAGCATGCTTGGCAGATAACGGGTAACCTTGCCGAGCAAATCCTTCTTGATGATGGCAAATGCAACTCCGGCAGGTCCGGCATTTTTCTGTGCGCCGCCGTAAATGAGGGCATATTTGCTGACATCCACCCTGCGGCTGAGAATGTCGGATGACATATCGGCAATCAGAGGGACAGGACAGTCGATATCCTCCTTGATTTCAGTACCATAGATGGTATTGTTCGTAGTGATGTGGAAATAGTCGATATCGGTAGGGATCTCGTATCCCTTAGGGATATAAGAGTAATTCCTATCCTTCGAGCAGGCAAGCGCATAGGCTTCTCCGAGGCCCTGGGCCTCCTTGAGAGCCTTGTGAGCCCAGACACCGGTATCGAGATACGCGGCCTTGTGCTCGAGATAATTCATAGCGACATAAAGGAACTGGAGACTTGCGCCGCCGCCCAGGAACACGACCTCATAGCCTTCCGGAATATCAAGAAGTTCTTTCCACAAGGCGCGGCACTCGTCCATAACGGCATCCCACTCCTTGGTCCTATGTGAAATGGAAATCAGGGATATGCCCGTTCCGGCGAAATCCTTGAGCGCAGCGCAGGCATTATCAATTGCAACCTGAGGCAAAAGACAAGGTCCGGCATTGAATACGTGTACTTTACTCATATCGGTTACTGTTTTAAGTTTCTAAAAATACTCAATTTTTCCGTTCTTTCCAAGAATTCGTCCTCTAATTTTTTTCTGACCCTGACTTCCATCCTGCACTGCAGTCCGAACTCCTGCGCACGGCAGGGAAGGTCGAGTTCCTTGACCATCTTCATTACCGGCTGCATGAGCGAGTAGTCAAACTCGATAACATACCAGTCTCCCGCAATTTTTTCTATGACACGGGCGTTTGAAATGGCATCGGCGGTAGAGGTCTTGTATGCGCGTATGAGGCCGGGGATACCCAGCTTGATGCCGCCGAAGTAACGGACAACCACCACCAGTATGTCGCTCAGGCCCGCGCTGTCTATCTGCCCGAGTATAGGTCTGCCGGCAGAACCCGACGGCTCTCCGTCGTCACTTGAACGGAATACTGCCCCGTCCACACCAAGCCGGTATGCATAGCAATGATGACGGGCGTCGTGATACTCCTTCCTGAGCAAAGAGACTATTTCCCTTACTTCCTCTTCGCTTTCCACGGGATAGGCAAGCGCTATGAAACGGCTGCCGTTGTCCTTGAAAAGTCCCTCAGATGCGGAAGCAATACTTTTGTATGTATCATTAGTCGTCATATCAGTTCAAATTTAGTGTTTTTTTTGTACCTTCGCAATATGGTTTGCCAGTATAGAGTAACCCTTGCGGGAATCAAAGGATTCTACAGGGTATATCACATTAACGGGAAGAACACATTGTACACCTTCCACAAGCAGCTCAGGGACGATCTCGAGTTTCCCATCGATCAACCTATATTGTTCAAAGGCCTCGATGCTTCAGGCAACGTGGTCGGCAGATGGGCGCTGATAGATCTGGGTTCAGGCACTACGGTTGACACCGTAACGATACAGGATACAATCAAGGCCGGAGTCAGCAGCTTCGTGTACTTTTACGATATAAAGTCCAAAAAGAGCGTCATTGTCACTTTCGAAGGAGATGTTGACGATAATGTCAGCAGTCCGGAGCTCGTGGACGTCAAGGGTCCCGTTCCTCTTGAATTTGAAAACGGATACGTCGCATTTGAAGACCTGCCGGAGGATTACCGCAAGGTTCCGCCACGCACACCGGCAAGCGTCAGGGACAACGAGGACGATGACCTCGATGACGACGACGAGGACCTCGATGATGACGACGAGGACGACGAAAATGATGAGGACAAGGAGGAAGAGGAACTCATCTACAGCGAAGACGAGTAAACATACGAGCGCCAGGTTCGCCCTTCCAGGCCCATCCAAGGCACATTGTAACGCTCAATGGAATGACTTGGGTTTGGACAGCGGAGTTCCGCTCATAAACAAAAGAGGCCGACCCTTTGGTCGACCTCATTCTCGTTTATTTGATTGAAGATTATTCAGCGGCAGCCACCTTGCCTACCTTTACAAGCTCTACGTTGAAGAGAAGAGTAGAGTTAGGGGCAATCCTCTGGTTTCCGCGCTCGCCGTAACCGAGCTTTGCAGGAATGGCAAGTTCAATCTTGCCGCCCTCGCCGATGAGCTGAAGACCCTCTGACCAACCCTTTACAACGCGGTTGAGAGTGAAGTGTACAGGCTCGGCATCCTCTTCGGTCTTGTCAAACACGGTTCCGTCAAGGAGCTTACCTTCATACTTAACCCATACGGTATCGGTAGCGGCAGGTTTTACGTCGCTGCCGGCCTCGATAATCCTGTACTGGAGACCGCTCTCGGTAACCTGAACGCCGTCCTTCTTTGCATTCTCGGCAAGGAACTTGTCCTCCTTCTGCTTGTTCTCGAGCATAGTATAGTTGTGGCGCTTCTCAAGATATGCATTGAACACATCGTTGAGCTTGCTTGGAGCAATCTTGAACTGCTTTTCAAACTCAGGGTCGTTCATATCACCCTTTGCAGCCTGAAAATCCTTCATACCCTTTACAACCTGGCTGAAGTTGATATCATCTCCGAAGTTGTATGCCTTGAGGAATGAACCGAAGTTGATACCGAGCAGATAGCTCACTGAGTCGATCTCCGCCTTTGAAGAGGTGTAATCCTTAAGGGTTTTTTCAGCTACAACACTAACTTCACCTTCTGCAGTTTCCGTTGTTTCGCCGTTATTTGTACAAGCGGCAACGGCCAGTCCCATCATAAGGACCAATGACATTTTAATTGTTTTCATCTTTTATTAAATAGTTTTGCAAATTTCCTACAATTCCCAAGCCAAAGCTGAAGCTCCGAGTATGGCAGCATCAGATTCCTTGAGGCTGGAGAATACGATTGACACCTTGTCCTTCCAGATAGCAAGAACATTCTCATTCATAGCCTTCTGCATAGGTTCAAGGAGGAATTCTTTTGACCTCGCGAGACCGCCGAAAAGCACTATCGCCTCCGGAGCGCTGAATGCGATGAAGTCGGAGAATGCCGTTCCGAGAAGGGTTCCGGTGTAGTCAAAGACCTTGAGAGCAAGCTTGTCGCCTTCCTTGGCAGCCTCATATACGTCCTTGGAAGTGATTTTTTCCACGTGACGCAGGAGAGAAGGCTCATCGCTCATTTCGAGCCACTCGCGTGCGGTGCGCGCAACTCCGATGGCTGAGCAGTAAGCTTCCAGACATCCCTGACGGCCGCATCCGCAGACTCTTCCGTTATGGCGGACGACATTGGTATGTCCAAGCTCGCCGGCAAATCCGTCGTGTCCGTAAACAACCTTGCCGTCAATCACAATACCGCTGCCCACACCGGTTCCGAGGGTAATCATAATGAAATTCTTCATTCCCCTGGCGGCTCCGTAGGTCATTTCGCCCACTGCGGCAGCGTTTGCATCATTGGTAAGGCTTACAGGGATGCCATCGAGCTGTGCGGTAAGCATATCGGCAAACTTTACGGCCTGACCGGCAGCCCAGGCAAGGTTCGGTGCATATGCAACCTCTCCGGTATAATAGTTCCCGTTAGGTGCACCCACTCCGACTCCGCGAATCTGGTCTTCGAGCTGAACTTCTGCAATGCAAGCCTTGATGGCAGCCGCGAGAGCCTTGATATAAGCATCGGCATCCGAACCGTAAACGTCCGAACGGATTACGGTCTGGGTCAAAACGTCGCCTCTTGCATCTACAACGCCGATCTTGGTAGTCTGACCACCTACATCGACACCAACTACATACTGCTTGTTCATACTATTCTACAGGAATATCTTTGTTGACGTTTTTGCATCCGATGAGCGCATAGAAGAGCAGGAATCCGAGGCAAGCCACGAGGAACCAATAGCTGTTGATGGATCCTACGGAGTCAGCGATGGCATTCTGCACGAACGGGATGATACCGCCACCGCAAACAAGGGTCATAAAGATACCCGAAGCCGTTGCAGTATATTTTCCGAGACCTTCCGTTGCAAGGTTAAAGATAGCTCCCCACATAATCGAGGTGCAGAGTCCGCAGATGACTATGAAGAAGAATGAGAGAGGAATCACGTTCTTAAACACGGAAACGTTCACGGTCTCAGGGATGAAGATAGCTGCAATGAGGAAGCAGATCGCAACAAAAGAAGTTACGGTAAGCATTGACTTGCTGCTGACTTTTGCGCCGATGGATGCGCCTACGAGACGTCCTACGAGCATACAGAGCCAGTATCCGCTGATCATTGTTCCGGCAACTGCAGGGCCTACGTTTGCCAGTCCTGAATAATATACGTTTGCGGTATTAGGAATGCCTACCTCGATTCCGACATAGAAGAAGATGGCAATTGCACCGAGCACGAAATGACGGAATGACATAGGGCTGTACTTGTCCTTCGCAACGTTGCCGGAAAGGCGTGCAGCCCTGTCGGCAGGGGTTTCCATATGAGGCTCAGGAATATTTGTAAGCCTGATAACGACAAGGGCGATGGCAAAGATAGCCATAGCAAGAATCATAACCGGAGCAACCTTTGCAACGGTAGCGTCCGCAATCTGTCCTCCGACAACCCAGCCTACGAGATAAGGAGCGAGGGTGCCGCCGATGGAGTTGAGGCTACCGCCCCACTGAATAAGCTGGTTACCCTTGTTTCCGCCACCGCCGAGGGTGTTGAGCATAGGGTTTACGACAATGTTGAGCAGACACATTGAGAATCCTGCAATGAATGCGCCGACAACATAAACTGCAAATGACTCCACATATCCGGAAAGGAACTGCACTGCAACACCGAACAGACCGATGATTACAGCAAGAGAGGAGGTAAACTTATATCCCTTCCTTTTAAGGATGATTCCGGCAGGGATACCCATACAGGCATAAGCGATGAAATTGGCAAGGGTTCCGAGCTGTGAAAGTGCCTTGGAAGCACCGAACTGGCCGGTAACGACCACGCCCATTGAGCCTGCAAGATTGGTGACGAATGCGATCATGAAGAAGAGCGCAAACATCACGATGATTGCAGGTGTCGTATTGGACGACTGATTGACTTGTTTGTTACTCATTTTATAATTTTAATTGGTTATTGGCTTTCCAACCGCCTATCCTCTAATTGAGTGCAGACAGGTTCTGTGGATTTACAAGTTGCTTTCCTTCAGGAGTATATGCATACTCTATCCTCTTCTCGAAGTACTTCTCAACCTTACCTCTCACAACTTTGGCGGTAGAGTTGACAAGTCCGTTCTTCTCGGTGAAAGGCTCCTCGCATACTACGACTGCAGCAGGAAGCCACTTCTCAGGGAACTGACCTGCGTGCTTTCCTCCCTTGCGGTAAGAATCGACGTCAGCCTGGATAAGCTTGAGCTGAGCCTCCTTGTCGTCTCCGGCCGCGGCCTTGAGAGCCTCCTTGTTAGGCACAACGAGAACGATAGTATAAGGATCCTGGTTATTGTGAAGGATAACGTTGTCGATGTACTTTGACGTAACGGCGAGGTTGTCCTCATATCCTTCAGGGCTGTATTTTTCTCCGTCAGAAGATATGAGCAGACTCTTGAAGCGTCCGGTAACATAGAGGAAGTCATGGTCTTCCTTGCAAATATATCCGCGGTCACCGGTATGGAGCCATCCCTCCTTTACGGTATTGGCAGTAGCCTCAGGGTTTTTCCAGTAGCCCGCCATCACGTTTTCGCCGCGAACTACTATTTCGCCGGTCTCGCCTACAGGAAGCTCACGACCCTCGTCATCGCAGATCTTGATGTCCATAGGCTTGACGATGCGGCCTGAAGAGCCGAAACGTGCGTGACCCGCAGAATTGGCGGAAATGATAGGAGTAGCCTCGGAAAGTCCGTAGCCCTGGAAGGTAGGCATTCCGATTGCGCAGAAATACCTCTGAAGCTCGATGTCAAGCAATGCGCCACCACCCACGAGGAACTTCATCCTGCCACCGAAGGTTTCGCGTATAGTCTTGAAGATCAACTTGTCAAAGAGAGCCATGAGAGGTTTGCGCCAGAACTGCAGGCCTCCCCTGTTGTAATACTCCTTATTATATGCAATTGCATTTTTGAGCGCGAAGTTGTAGAGTTTCTCCACGGTCGGACCCTTTGCCTTGATTGCGGTCTCGATTGCCTTCTTGAAACTGCGGGAGATTGCCGGAACGCTGAGCATCACCATAGGACGCACCTCCTTCATTGTCGGAAGCATATTGCGGAGCTGTGCGGTCGGGGTCTTGCCCGGCACAGTTGCGATACTGCCGCCGTGGAACATCATCGTGTAGAATCCGGCCACGTGGGCGAAACAGTGGTCGAGCGGGAGTACTATCAGCATCACGTCGCCCCTGTCGATGGAAATCACCGAGTTGCCCTGCTCCACGTTGGCGGTGTAGTTGCGGTGGGTCAGGAGAATTCCTTTAGGATCCGCGGTTGTTCCGGAGGTGTAGCTGATGTTTGCATAGTCGTCCGGTCCAACGGATGCCATACGCTTTTCAAGCTCACCCGTATGCTCCTCCAGATAGCGGAGGCCCATCTCACGCAGCTCCTTGATACTCATCTCGTTATCCTTGAGAGGGATATCGTCGAATACTATTACCTTCTCTACCGCAGGACATTTGTCGATGACCCTGCGCACCTTTTCAATTTCCATCTCCGAAGAAACCACGAAACGGGAGTCGGAGTGGTTGATGCGGAAGGTCAGGTCGTAATCCGATTCAAGCTTGTATGACAGCGGCACGTTTACTGCTCCGGCGAACAGGATGCCGAGCTCCGTAAGCACCCACAGGTTGCGGCCTTCGGAAATGAGCGAAACTTTTTCGCCTTTCTGCAGCCCGAGGGCCATGAATCCTGCCGCAAGGATGCGTCCTTCTTCACGTGTTTTGAGGAATGAGGTCTCGGTCCAGACGCCGTCAACCTTTTCACGAAGGAAAGTGTCATTACCGTACTTCTCTGCGTACTTGTTGACAAAATCGATAATGGTGATTCTTTCTGACATAAATGTTGAGTTTTAGTCGGTTTGCGGGAAAAGACCGAAGAGCTGGGCATCTATCATGTTGGTAATCTGCTCAAAATCTTCGGGACGATTGCCGAACTTTACGTTGTCGGCATCGACAACCAGAAGGTTTCCCTTGTAGTCTTTAATCCAGTTGTCGTATTTTTCGTTCAGACCGGTAAGGTACTCTATGCTAATGCTCTGCTCATAGTCACGCCCTCTTTTCTGAATCTGCGAAATGAGATTCGGGATGCTGGACTTGAGGTAGATGAGCAGGTCCGGGGTCCCGACGAGAGACATCATAAGGTTGAAGAGGTCGGAATAGTTTTCAAAGTCACGGGAACTCATAAGTCCCATATCGTGCAGGTTTGGTGCAAAGATGCGCGCATCCTCATATATGGTGCGGTCCTGGATGATCACCTCGTCGCTGTGAGCGATGTCCACCACGTCCTTGAACCTCTTGTTGAGGAAATAAATCTGCAAATTGAAAGACCATCTTTCCATATCCTTGTAAAAATCAGCCAGATATGGGTTAAAATCTACAGACTCGAACTTCGGCGTCCAACCGTAGTGCGCCGCCAGCATCTTGGTAAGCGTAGTCTTGCCGCTTCCTATGTTTCCTGCAATCGCTATATGCATATTCTTGTGGTTTGGTTCAGTTACCTTTCAAACAGTCCGTAAAGTTCCGAGTCAACAAGATCCGTAATCCGGGCAAAGTCCTCGGGAACGTTTTCAAAGTCAAGGTTGTCTCCCTCGATGATCAGCAACCTGCCGTCATAAGCCCTTATCCACTCTTCATAGTGGTCGTTGAGCCCCTGCAGATACTCCAGGGTAATGCTCTGCTCATACTCGCGACCCCTCTTCTGGATACGAGAGACGAGATGCGGAACGCTGGACCTCAGATAAATGAGCAGGTCTATGGGCCTGACCATAGACATCATAAGGTTGAACAGCTGCATATAGGTGTCGTAATCCCTTTCGCTCAGGTTGCCCTGCTCGCGGTTGTTCTCCACAAAGATTCTCACGCCCTCCAGCAGGGTCCTGTCCTGGACTATGACTTCGTCGGACTTGGAAATCTCAAGCACGTCCTTGAACCTCTGCGCAAGGAAATATGTCTCGAGATTGTACGACCAGCGGGGGATGTCCTTGTAATAATCCTCCAGATACGGGTTATATGTAACGGACTCATATTTCGGAGTCCACCCGTAATGCCCGCACAACATTCGTGTGAGCGTGGTTTTTCCACAACCTATATTGCCTGCTACGCCTATATGCATCTCAAGTTTCCAATCAAAACACAAATTTAGCAAATGTTTTTGTAATTTTGCCATCAGCTATAAAAACAAATTATGTACATAAGGCATTTTTCATTCAACCTATTTCAGGAAAACAGCTATGTCATTTGGAAGACGGCAGAGCAGGGATGCATAGTAATCGACCCGGGATTCTGCAAACAGAGCGAATCGGACGCCTTTTTCGGTCTGATCAAGGATAACGGGCTCACTCCCAAGGCGGTACTTCTCACCCACGGACATATGGACCACATATACGGCGCCAGGGAGCTCAGCGAACGCTACGGCATCCCCGTATATATGCACTCCGAGGAGCGCAAGGTAATGGAAGCCGACAGCAAGAGGACGGCACAGATTGGCATAAAGGGCCCGGACATCAGTTTCACAAGCACCGATGTCGCGGACAACGATACCATCAACGCCGCAGGTATGGAACTGAAGGTTATAACCACACCCGGCCACTCTCCTGGAAGCGTATGCTATCTACTTGAAGATGAAGGAGTAATGTTTACCGGAGACACACTTTTTGCCGGTACCATAGGACGCACCGACCTTATGTTCGGCGACTATGACGACGAAATAAGGTCCATAATGGAAAAGCTCATCTGGCTCGACCCGTCGATTGAAATATTCCCCGGCCACGGCCCTTCATCCAGCATAGGACGCGAAAGGACGGGAAATCCTTTCCTCGAGCCCTGGGGCGAGGCAGAAGAAGAGACGGACCCCGAAAATCTGGAGCCCGTCAGCATAATCCATTAGCAGCGCCACCGCTAGTTTTTCAGATAGTAAGTAACGTAGGTAACGATGCGTACCTTCTTGATATAAGGAGTGTTGCTATCCCGGTCAACTATGGAGAAAGTTCCCTGGTTGGCCGTTTTTATCTTTCCCAGACGGCTGCCGGAGTCCTTGGCGAACTTCTGCGCAGCCTCGCGCGCGTTCATAGTCGCAATCTCTATCATCTCCGGCTTGATGTCGTTGAGACCCTCGTAGGAAAATTCGACCCTGTTCTCCCAGTCGTTCGATTCGGTGACTATGCCCTTTTTGAGCAGTTCGGACTGCCTGGCCATCAGGGCGAGCACCAGATCAACCTTGTCGGTGCATACGGTGACCACGTTCTTGGCGATGTAGCGGAAAGTGCGCTGGTTCTCGCCGTATTCGTTTGCAAGCTTGTCGGAAACGGAAGGTACCGAAACGCTGATTTCGTCCTCGGAGATGCCGCCGGAGAGCAGGAAGTCCTTGATCGTGGCAACGCTCCCGTCGAGCTGGGAGTAGATGGACCTGATATCGTCAGCCATAACCTTGTAGGTTATTGGCCAGATTACCCGGTCAGCCTTGACTTCCCTTTCGCACAAACCCTTGACGTCAACCGTGCGGTCATAGGACCTGTACACGCTGACAGCCCTCGGAATCATCAGTCCGAGCACGACCAGTCCCACCATTATGGCAAGACCGCTGAATAATTTGCCTTTGTCCATAGCATCAAGTTTTTATAGCGATACTGCAACAAGCATACCCTAGAGCGTCTGTCCGCCGATGAATTCTCTCATAATCGAGGTCGGAGGGATTGCGGCGATGTCGGCCGGCTGGAGGGCGGTGATGCGGGTGAGGAAGGTGGTGAGTTCGTGGGCCTTTTCGTATGCCGGCGAGGACTCCGCGATGGCGTAGAGCAGCGGCTCGGCGTAATATTTGAGCAGCGGCAGGTCGTAGAGCAAACTTGAGTTGAACACGACGTCGGCGTTTTCCTCATAAGGGAAGATGTTGCGTATCTCGCCTCGGCGGACGCTTGGCCAGCGGAGGATGTTCTCTTCAGGGCTTATGCCGCGGGTGCGGTTGTCGCGTACTATGCGTCTGAGCAAACGCTTGTCAGTCGTGGAGTTATGCACGTCTCCGGTAGAGAGCGCCGAAAGTGCGGAAATGTAGATGCGGAAGATGCGGCTCTGATCCACGGACGGGGTGAGAGCCGGGTTGAGGGCGTGTATGCCTTCCATAAAGAGCACATCGCCCTTTTCAAGCTTCATCCTGCGGCTTTCGTCAAATATGGTCTTTCCGTTCACGAAGTCGAATTTCGGAACTATGATTTCCTTGCCGGAAAGCAGGTCATTGAGGTTTTGGCCGAGCAGTTCGATATTCATCGCCTCGAGAGCCTCGTAGTCCTTGTTGCCGTTTTCGTCAAGCGGGGTACGGTCCCTTTCCACGAAATAGTTGTCGAGTTCTATCACTTTCGGGGTAATCCCAAGCACGCGGCACTGCTGGGCGATCCTGAGCGAGCTGCTGGTCTTGCCGCTGGAACTCGGGCCAGACATCATCACGATGCGTGCGCGGTCGCTGTGCCACATCACCTCGTCAGCCGCATCGGCATATTTTCTTTCCTGACGGGCTTCGCACAAGTTTATCAGCTTTATGGCATTGCCCTCGGCAATAATTCTGTTGACATCATCCATTGAACGGATTCCTATGGCCGAAGACCAGTCGGAATACTCTCTTCTTGCTGCTTCAATCTTTGTCATAGTATTTCTTTTAAGTATTGTCCTGTTACCGAAGCGGGGTCCTGCGCAACCTGTTCGGGAGTGCCCCGCGAGATAATGCAGCCACCTCTGCGGCCACCTTCCGGCCCCATATCTATCATATAGTCCACACTCTTGAGAACATCGAGGTTGTGTTCTATCACTATTACCGTATTTCCCTGGTCCACAAGCCTTTGCAACACGCCAAGGAGAACCTTGATGTCATCCGCGTGCAGACCCGTAGTCGGCTCATCGAGCATATAAAGGGTGTTTCCAGTCGCCTTGCGGAAAAGTTCGGAAGCCAGTTTCATCCTCTGGCTTTCACCTCCCGAAAGGGTCAGCGCCGACTGTCCGAGGGTCACGTACCCAAGACCCACGTCCACGAGCGCCTTGAGCTTTGCGCTGATTCCCGGATGCGAACTGAAAAAGCCGTACGCCTCTTCAATTGTCATTTCCAGCACGTCGTTGATATTCTTTCCCTTATACTTGACCGCGAGCGTGTCTTCCTTGTAGCGACGGCCTCCGCAGGTCTCGCAGACCACGTGCACGGAAGGCAGGAAATTCATCTCTATCTCCTTGATACCGGCTCCTTTACAGTCCTCGCATCGACCCTGCTGAACATTGAAGGAGAAGCGGCTGGCGGTAAATCCCCTGACCTTTGCGTCCGGGGTCTGCCCGAAAAGTTCCCTTATGTCGGAGAATACTCCCGTGTATGTCGCCGGATTGGAACGCGGGCTGCGCCCAATGGGGCTCTGGTCTATTTCAATTACCTTGTCTATGTTTTCCAGTCCCTCAATCCTGTCAAAAGGCAGAGGCTTGCCCTTGAAATTGTAGAAATGTGACTTGAGGGCAGGCATCAGCGTCTCGTTGATAAGGCTGGACTTGCCCGAGCCGGACACTCCGCTCACCCCGATCAGGCATCCGAGCGGGAAAGAAACGTCCACCGAGCGCAGATTGTTCCCCCGAGCCCCGAAAATGCCCAGGCTCTTGCCGGAACCCGTCCGCCGCTGCTCCGGAACCGCAATCTCGTCCTCGCCGAGAAGATAACGGAGTGTAGTCGAATTCTGCGGGCTGCCACCGTCCTTCGAAGCGCTGGCGCCCGTGCCGCCGCCACCCGGATTGCGGTAATTCTCCGGCAGGCCGCTGAAACATATTCTGCCGCCTTCCGTTCCCGCGCCCGGGCCGACATCGACCAGCCAGTCGGCGCTGAGCATAGTCTCGGTATCGTGCTCCACGACAATCACGGTATTGCCTTCGTCCCTAAGCTTTTTCAGCGAGGCGATGAGCTTTCGGTTGTCCCTCTGGTGCAGTCCGATGGAAGGCTCGTCCAGCAGGTAGATTACGTTCACGAGCTTGGAGCCTATCTGGGTTGCAAGTCGTATGCGCTGGCTCTCGCCACCCGACAGAGATGCGGTAGGACGGTCAAGGCTGAGATAGTCAAGACCTACATCCAAAAGGAACTGCACCCTGTCGGAAAGCTCCTTGAGAATATCGCCCGAAATTGCGAGTCCCCTTCCCGTCAGCTTAGCTGGAAGGTCATCTATCCAATGCTTCAACGCGCTGATTTCCATAGCACTTACCTCGGTGATGGAAAGCGAGTCTATCTTGAACCACTCCGCTTCCTTCTTGAGCCTGGTACCGCCGCAGACCGGGCAGACCACCCTGTCCTCGATATCCTCGACCACACCGGGCCAGTCCGTCAGTTCGACCTCCCCTCCGTTGCTTATCGGGAACAATTCGTTGGACCCGAATACCAGCAGGCTTACCACGTCGTCCGGCAGCCCACCTATCGGCTCGAATACGGAGAATTCGTATTTGCGGGCAATGGACCTGACAATCTCCGACTTGCGGTTGGACCTCAACTTGCCGAGAGGTACAATCGCACCGTCATTGATACTGAGCGTCCTGTCTGGTATTATCTGGTCCATACTGACATCCACGACGCTGCCAAGTCCCTTGCAATGAGGACAATAGCCTTCGGGAGAGTTGAACGAGAACGAATGTGGCGCAGGCTCCTGGAGCGAGATCCCGCTTTCCGGGTCCACCAGATGCTTTGAGAAATGATGGAGTTTGCCGGTCTCGTAGTCAAGAATCATTACCGAGCCTCGACCGATGTTGAGCGCGCCCGCAACCGAGTCCCTCACCCGCTTTTCGTCGCCGTCCCCCGGCTTGAGCTTATCCACGACAAGCTCTATGAAATGTCCCTTGTATCTGTCAACGGTCTCAAGTTCATTGAGTTCCAGAATCTCCCCGTCAACCCTCACCTGGGTAAATCCTTTCTTCCGCATCTGCTCGAAAAGTTCCCTGTAGTGACCCTTGCGACCCCTGACCAGAGGTGCGAGGAGCAGACATTTGCGACCGCGGAATCCTGTCATTATCATATCGACAATCTGGTTGTCGGTATAGCGCACCATAGGCTTGCCCGTCACCGGAGAATACGCCGTTGATGCCTTGGCATAAAGCAAACGGAGGAAGTCGGAGATTTCGGTAATGGTTCCGACCGTGGAACGGGGATTGTTTCCCGTAGTCTTCTGTTCAATGGCGATAATGGGGCTAAGACCCTCAACACTCTCTACATCAGGTCTTTCCAGTATGCCCATAAAATGCTTGGCATAAGGAGAAAGCGTATTGAGATAACGCCTCTGCCCCTCTGCATATATAGTATCGAAAGCAAGCGAAGACTTGCCGCTGCCGCTCACGCCCGTAACCACGACAAACTTGCGGCGAGGTATATCCACGTCGACATTTTTGAGGTTGTGCGACCTTGCTCCTCTGATGCTGATGAAGTCCTGTTTCTTTTGTTCCATCTCCAACGCAAAATATCCCCGCAATTTAATGATTTTTTCCTAATTTTGACCGATTATTTGAGTTAGCAATTTGCATTATGTGGCTTTGGATGTCCTTATTGTCCGCTATCCTGCTCGGCAGCTATGACGTTGCCAAGAAGCAGGCGCTCCGCAAAAACGGAGTGATGTGGGTTCTGTTCAGCACTACCCTCCTTTCGACTCTCTTCCTCGTCCCCTTTCTGAGCGCGGGCAGTCTGCGAGACCATATAACACTGATTATCAAGGCAGTTCTCGTCAGCGGCTCCTGGATTTCGGGAATGATAGGACTTGAAAAGCTCCCTATTACAACAGTCAGCACCATCAAGGCTTCCAGGCCTGCGATAGTTGTTGCCTTTTCGATAATACTTTTCGGAGAGAGACTCAACGTTCTCCAGTGGTGCGGCGTAGCGCTTGTGCTGGTTTCGCTCTGGATGCTGCGGGGCAGCACACGCAAGGAAGGAATCAGTTTCCGTAACAACAGCGGTCTGTTCTGGATGATAGTTTCGGTCATTACGGGAGCCGCAAGCGCCCTCTATGACAAGCACATACTCAGCGGTTCGCTCCAGCCGCTGTTTGTCCAGAGCTGGACCAATGTCTATATCAGCATCATCCTGGGCATTATACTGTTAATCATGAAGATAAGGGAAAAGGAAGGATTCGCCCGCTTCAAGCCCGACTGGACCGTCGTGCTGATTGCAATTTTCATTACCGCCGCCGACGCCCTCTATTTCCTGGCCCTCAAGCAGGAAGGGGCAATGCTGTCGGTGATATCCCTGATACGTCGCAGTTCCGTACTCATCACCTTCCTTGCCGGCGGTCTGCTGTTCAAAGAAAAAGGCCTCCGGAGCAAGGCCGTCGAACTGGCCTTAATGCTCGGAGGCATAATTCTTCTGATGCTGGGTTCCTAAACCCACGGAAACGCCCGTCAGATAAGTTCAAGAGCCTTTTTCAGTTCTTCGTCGTAACGGATCCTGAGCTTTTCTCCGGCCTGCTGGAAGTAATAGCGGACAACGATTTCCTGCTCGATGAGAGGCACTATCTCGTCCTTTTTGAGCCTTATCATCTGCGTCTTTTCCATCGTGAGCGCCTTGTCCAGCGCCTCGAGTTCCGAAGCAAGCGACTCGCTCAGACCGTCCTTGCCGATCTCGTCCTTCATCCAGTCGAAATAGGTGCGCGCCGACGAACGGAAGTCAAACTCCTTGCCCGCCGCAAACTCCACGAAGCGGTCAAATTCCTCATCGCCCAACACAAATTCGTCCACCTCCGCAATGCTCTCGTGACGACAGACATAGTCAAGGACAAATTCTTCGATAACCCCGCTTCTGACCAGCGAGAAGCTGATACGTGAGTACTCCTTCGGCTTGATCTCTATGTCCGGGGTGATGCCGCCGCCGTCCCGTACCGTGCGGCCGGATGCAGTCTTGAAGGTGTGAGTGAGCGAGTCGGGTATGTGCGATACGCTGCCGTCCTCGCGACGGGTCGCGTAGTCGATAGCCTGCACGCAGCGGCCTGAAGGGGTGTAGTATTTGGCCGTGGTGACCTTGAGCTGGCCTCCGTACGGGAGCGGTCTGATGCTCTGTACAAGGCCCTTGCCGAATGATCGGCTGCCGACTATGGTGGCTCGGTCCATGTCCTGAAGCGATCCGGCAACAATCTCCGAAGAGGAAGCTGAAGCGGAGTTGATCATAACCATCAGCGGCATTTTGGTATCGACAGGCTTGTATTTTGTCAGGCAGGTATAGTCGGAGCCTTCCGCACGGCCCTTGGCGCTTACTACAAGCGAGCCCTCCGGTACAAATATGGAAACCAGATCAACTGCTTCGTTCAACAATCCGCCTCCGTTGTTGCGCAGGTCAAGTATCAGTGAACTCATTCCACATTCCTTCTTGAGCCTTACTACCTCCTTGCGCACCTGCCCCGCCATACCTTCCGAAAAGCCTGTCACGGCTATGTAACCGGTTTTGTCATTGAGCATTCCGCTATACGTAACATCCGGAAGATGAATCTTTTCGCGCGTAACGGCAACGTCCACGGTGTCGCCCGTGCGCAGCTTGAGCATCTTGAGCACCACCTTTGTACCAGGCTCTCCCCTCATCTTCGAGCTCGCGTCAGAGGAAGTGAGTCCCTTGGCAGGCACTCCGTCTATGGAAATGATCTGGTCCCCGCAGACTATGCCGTTCCGCTGAGCGGGAGATCCTTCGTAAGGTTCGTTGATTATTACGTTGCCCTGCACGTCAGGCTTGAAGATTACAGCGCCTATGCCTCCATAGGTGTTGCTGATCATCATTTCAAAGTCCTTGTTGTCCTCTGCCGGGACATAGATTGTGTAAGGATCCAGAACTGAAAGCATTGCGTTTATGCCTTCCTTTTCCATACGGTCCAGAGGCAGGGTGTCCACATAGGAGCGGTTGAGTTCCTTGAGTATGGACGCGTGTATCTCGGTCCACTTGCCGAGATTGAAATTGCGTGACTGCGCCGACACGGCCAGGCAGACAAGCAGGGAGGCGGCGATTGTACAGATTTTTTTCATAACTCTACAAAAGTACAAAAATTCGGTGCCTCACGCAAGCATAGACTGCATAGAAGAATCGCGCGGGTTGTCGGGGCAGGCTAAAGGGTGGCGCAGGCGGAAGGATTTTTCAGAAAGGACAGAAAAACCTTCTGTGCGCACAACTCCCTCTTTGTCAGAGCATCATCAAAAAAGTGTCCGGAGTCAAGTTCGGCAAGCTTTGCAGTTACGGATTTTGCCTCTGGTCTTGAAGCCAGCACGTTGATGCGCCCGGCAATTCCGCACAATATTGCCCATTTGATGTTGTGGCTCCACAAATGCATACTTCTGCGGTCGGCATCGCGGGTATAGTTATCAAATGTCGTACCTAGTCCGTGCAGAATGTGCAGGACTCTGACAGAATAGTCCGTGGACTTGGTTATGGAGTCCAGGTTAGGAGTATAATAGTATAGAGGAAGCCTGGTTATGGTAGCCCTCAAAGGCTTGAGAATGACCGTGGACCACCAGGGAATGTCCTCGTATTTGAGTCCCTTAATAAACTTGACGTCGGCGATGGCCTCGCGGCGGAAAAGATGCCGCCATACATAGCAGTGCTTCACGACCTTGTCCTGGTCAGGATGATTCCAGTCGGAGCAATGTCCGATAAGGTCGTCGGTCACGAGCGAATCTACATTGTTTATATCGTACCTGTAATTCCAGTTCCAGGGTTTTGCCTTGCTGCTGTCCTTTCCGAGAAGTTTCAGCAGTTTGACCTGTATGTTGCGGTAAAGAGCGTCCCTGTACCAGCTTACTATGTCGGAACCGTCCCTGCGGGCAAGTCCGATTGCCAGTTCCAGAGTCTGGGGATGAATAAAGTCGTCCGAATCGACAAACATCAGATACTCTGCCGTAGCGGCCTCCATCCCG
>SAMEA3663015__coassemble_279_pt1 | contig 23551 bp, 18 predicted proteins | sample SAMEA3663015__metabat2_high_PE_009 | metagenome-assembled genome bin SAMEA3663015 (sample SAMEA3663015) | pig gut metagenome | biome: pig gut; feature: pig-associated habitat; material: faeces | place: France | collected 2012
GCCCTACCTGACTCCGGTGCCGCACCGGGGAGAGCGGAACGAAAGCTCATACATTCCCATCATAGCCGCCTTCCTTGCGGAAGTCAAGGGAGTCAGCGCCGATGAAGTTGCAAGGACGACCACTGATAACGCAATAAAACTGTTCAATCTGAAATGAATGCACCAAAAAGTTCCATATTGCTGGTATATACCGGCGGAACAATAGGCATGAAGGAAGACCCCTGCGACGGCACTCTCAGGCCTTTCAATTTTGACAGCCTGCTCGAGGAGGTGCCAGAACTGGGCAAATTTGCCTGCAGGATAGACTCTTGCACATTTTCGCCGCTCATCGACTCTTCGGACGTAGAACCTTCGATGTGGCAGGATCTTGCACGTCTCATCAGGGACAGATACGAGGATTACGACGGATTTGTCATCCTGCACGGGACCGACACCATGGCTTACAGCGCATCCGCGCTCAGCTTTATGCTCGACAACCTTGACAAGCCCGTAATCTTTACAGGCAGCCAGCTTCCTATCGGAAGGCCGAGGACGGACGGCAAGGAGAATCTCATCTCGTCCGTGGAAATCGCAGCGGCGAAACGCGAGGACGGCTCGGCAATGGTCCCGGAGGTGTGCATATTCTTCAACTCCCAGTTGTTCAGGGGCAACCGCTGCACCAAGACAGACGCCGGCGGATTCGATGCCTTCAGTTCGCCGAACTATCCGCCCCTTGCCAGTGCGGGCATAAACATAAGATACAACACCAGGCACATACACTACCCGGCAGAGCACTGGGGTACGCTTGTAATAAATACGGAACTGGACACTTCGGTAAACATACTCAAGCTGCATCCGGGTATCACGCCGCAGATCGCGCGCTACATACTCTGCGACAAAGGTACCAGGGCGACCATAATCGAGACTTACGGATCAGGCAATGCAATATCCCGCGAGTGGTTCACCGACATAGTGCGCGAGGCCTGCGAGATGGGGCGTATCCTATTGAATATCACGCAGTGTCAGGTAGGGGAAGTGAATATGGACCTGTACGCTACGGGGCGTTCCCTCAAGGAAGCGGGAGTCATTTCGGGCTACGATTCTACGACCGAAAGCGCGCTCGGAAAACTGTTCCATCTGCTTGGCACCTATGCCGACAACGGGAAGGTAAAAGCGTTGCTGGAACGCAACCTGAAGGGAGAAATCTCAAAATAATGCTTGTAGTATGAAATAATTTTGCTAAATTGCAGCGAATTAGGCAACAAGCATAATGACACTGGAGATTATAATATTTACAACTAATACATTATCAATCGCATTATGAAAAAGTTTTTCATGTTTCTGGCAGTAGCGGGCGTAATGGCCTTCTCTGCAAACGTTGCATCTGCACAGGAAGATCAGACCGCAGCTCCTGCGACTGAGGAGACGGCTGTTGCCGCTCCAGCCGAGTTGAGCGCAGCTGATATGCTCAAGGGCCAGGAGATTCCTCTCCACCAGGCACTCAAGACCAAGTTCATCGAGGGTGGTGCAGGATTCATGTCCCTTATCATCATCTGTCTTATCATCGGTCTCGCACTTTCAGTAGAGCGTATCCTTTATCTCACCTTCTCAAAGGTAAATGCAAAGAAACTCGTTGCCAAGATTGAGGAAGCCCTTGCAAAGGGTGGTATCGAGGAAGCAAAGAAGGTTTGCCGCGAAACCCGCGGACCTGTAGCCTCCATCTTCTATCAGGGACTTCTCCGTTACGACCAGGGTATCGACGTAGTTGAAAAGACCGTCGTTTCATACGGTTCAGTACAGATGAGCGAAATGGAAAACGGACTTTCCTGGATTTCACTCTTCATCGCACTTGCACCATCTCTCGGATTCCTTGGAACCGTTATCGGTATGGTGAACGCGTTCGATGCCATCCAGGCTGCCGGAGACATCTCTCCTAACGTCGTTGCAGGAGGTATGAAGGTCGCCCTCATCACCACCATCGGCGGTTTGATCGTTGCGATGATTCTTCAGGTGTTCTACAACTACATCCTCGCCAAGATTGACTCAATCACCATCGATATGGAAGATTCTTCAATCTGCCTGATTGATGTCCTCACCAAGTACAACGCAAAATAGTTTGTCAATTAGAACACTGTTGAAATGAAACTCAATAAATTTTTCAAATGGTTTATGCTGGTGCTCATCCTCATCAGCGTCGGCCTGCTCGTATGGGGCTTCGTCGTAGGCTTCGAGAGCAATGACGGCCGCGCCGTAGAGGTATTGCTCTACTGGACATATGCCATTCTCGGCATTGCGCTCTTCTGCTGGATTGTTCTTGGACTCGTCATCAATACCAAGAATGACCCTAAGAGCCTCATCAGGTTGGGAATCATCCTCGTGGGTGCTGCAGCAATCGTCGGAGTAGCATATCTCCTCGCATCAGGCAGCCCTGCAGTCGGCCGCGAGAATCTCGGCGACCCTGCATCAACACTCAAACTCACTGACACGATCCTCATCCTTACGGCAATCGCCGGCGTGGCATCAATCCTTGCCATCGTTGTGGGCGAAATCCGTCTGGCTATTGTTAACAGGAAATAACTATGGGAAAAAAGAAAACTCCAGCAATCAATTCGAGCTCAACTGCCGACATTGCATTCCTGCTCTTGTGCTACTTCCTTATGACCACAACTATGGGATCACAGACAGGTTTGTCCCGTCGTCTTCCTCCTATGCCTGACAAGAATCAGAAGGTGGAGGATCAGAAGGTTAATCGCCGCAACATCATCGTTGTGAAGATTAACTCCGCTGATAGAATTTATGCCGGAAGTGAACCTATAGATGTCAGTCAGCTTAAAGATAAAATCAAGGAATTCCTTACCAACCCTACCGATGACCCTACACTCCCTGAAAAGGAAGAAAAGGAGATTGAAGGATACGGCAAATACAGAGTTTCTAAGGGTGTGATTTCACTCCAGAACGACCGCGGTACGAGCTACCAGGCCTACATTGCCGTTCAGAACGAACTTGCAAAGGCAATCAACGAGATTCGTGACGAGTTCTCGTTCCGCAACTACAGCAAGCCGTTTGCATCTCTTGACAAGGACAAACAGGAAATTGTCAAGAAGTGCATCCCTCAGCTCATTTCAGAGGCAGAACCTAAGGATGTCGGTGGCAAGAGATAACAGGAGGATACATTATGTCAAAATTTGGTGGAAACAACAACAAGAAGGAAGTCCCTGCAATGTCCAGCGGATCCCTGTCGGATATTGTGTTCATGCTCCTGTTCTTCTTTATGGTGACAACCCAGCTGCGTGAAACCGAAAACAAGGTTCAGGTCAAGGTGCCTGAAGCTTCAGAGGTCGTCAAGCTTGAAAGAAAGGATCTCAACTCCTACATACACATCGGTACCCCTATCAAGAGTCTTCAGGCTCAGTACGGTACCGAGGCACGTATCCAGTTGAACGACTCTTTCAAGTCAACGGACGACATCCGCGACTTCATCGCCGCTGAGCGTGAATCCAAGAGCGAAGGTGACCGTCAGTTCATGACGGTTAGCATCAGAGCTGACCAGGATGTCAGAATGGGTATCGTAACCGACGTAAAGCAGGAATTGAGAAGGTGCTCCGCACTTAAGATCATGTACTCTGCAAGAAAGGCCGAATAAGTTCGGTCAAAGTGATACGAAGCAGCCCCCTTAAAACGAGGGCTGCTTTTTAAAAATCCAAAACCAAAATGGAAGTACTTCGTAAAAAGGTTAAAGAACTGCTTGAGACCAAGGCAGGCGAAGAAGTCCTGGCAAAAGGCTGGGTAAGAACAAAAAGAGGAAACAAGGAGATTGCATTCATCGCCCTTAACGATGGATCGACAATCAAGAACATACAGATAGTTGTTGACAAGAACGAGCAGACCGAGGGTATCCTTGCCAAAATCAGCACGGGTGCCTGCATAGGCGTACAAGGCCAGCTGGTCGAGTCCGTGGGAAGCGGACAGGCCGTTGAGATAAAAGCCGAAACCATAACGGTTTACGGCACTTGCGACCCTATGCACTATCCTCTGCAGAAAAAGGATACAAGCTTCGAGTACCTCAGAAGCGTGGCTCATATGCGTCCTCGCACAAACACCTTCGGCGCAATCCTCAGGCTTCGCAGCCAGATGGCATATGCCATTCACGATTACTTCCATAAGAAGGGATTTGTTTACCTTCATACTCCGCTCATTACGGCTTCAGACTGCGAGGGTGCCGGACAGATGTTTGCAGTTACCACGCTTGACCTTGAAAATGTTCCAAAGAACAAGAAGGGAGAGGTTGATTACAGCAAGGATTTTTTCGGCAAGCAGACCAGCCTGACCGTAAGCGGACAGCTCGAGGGCGAACTCGGAGCCACCGCACTCGGCGAAATCTACACTTTCGGTCCTACCTTCAGGGCAGAAAATTCCAACACTCCGAGACACCTCGCTGAGTTCTGGATGATAGAGCCTGAAATGGCTTTCTATGACATCAAGGACAATATGGACCTCGCCGAGGACTTTATCAAGTACCTCGTAAAATATGCTCTGGACAACTGTCGGGACGACATTCAGTTCCTCAACGACCGCTACGACAACGAACTTGTTGCAAGACTTGAAGGCGTTGTCAATACGGAATTTGTTCGCCTGGAATATACCGAGGGCATCAGGATACTTGAGGAAGCCGTGAAGAGCGGTGTGAAGTTCGAGTACCCGGTATCCTGGGGAATTGATCTCCAGAGCGAGCACGAACGTTATCTTGTCGAGAGTCATTTCAAGAAACCGGTTATACTCACCGGCTATCCTAAGGAAATCAAGGCATTCTACATGAAGCAGAATCCGGATGGCAAGACCGTTAGGGCAATGGACGTACTGTTCCCTAAGATCGGAGAGATCATCGGCGGTTCAGAGCGAGAAGCAGACCTCGGCAAACTGGAGGCAAGGATAGACGAACTCAAGATGAGCAGAAAGAACCTGGAATGGTACATCGATACCAGAAGGTTCGGAAGCTGCCCTCACAGCGGATTCGGGCTCGGGTTCGAAAGGCTTCTGCTCTTCATTACCGGCATGTCCAACATCAGGGATGTCATTCCATTCCCAAGAACACCTAAGAACGCTGAATATTAATAGATTAAAACGATAGCAAAATGTTGGTGATAGGCATCGCCGGAGGTTCCGGTTCTGGCAAGACTACGGTTGTCAAGGCAATAACCGATAAACTTAGCGAAGACAAGGTTGTCGTCATTCCTCAGGATTCTTACTACAAGGACTCCAGCGACCTGAGCGACGAGGAGAAGCGCAACCATAATTTTGACCATCCGGACGCAATCGAGTGGGACCTCCTCTGCGAGCAGCTCAAGGCACTCAAAGAAGGTCGCAGCGTGGAGCAGCCGATCTATTCATTCATATCCTGTTCTCGTTCCAAAACCGAGACCAAGCACGTCGAGCCGGCAGAAGTCATCATCATCGAGGGAATCCTTATCTTTACCTGCCCTGAACTCAGGAATCAGATGGATATCAAGATTTTCGTGGATGCAGACGATGACGACAGGCTTATGCGTGTGATGGAGAGGGACATCAGCGAACGCGGAAAGGACGTGCACTGGGTCATCGAAAGATACAGCCGTACGGTGAAGCCTATGTACCTTCAGTTTATCGAACCTAGCAAGCGATATGCGGACATCATTTTCCCGGAAGGTGGACGCAATCTGGTTGCTATCGACGTAATTACAGCAATGGTTGAAAAATCCTTGAGAGAAAAACAGCAGTAACGGCGTGCCAAAGCGAATTTCCAAAGCTGACCGCGCAGGTCTTTATATCACCGTCATAATCCATTTGGCGGTGCTTATTGTCTTACTGCTCACGGGTTTGAACAGGTCATTGAGGTCTGAGCAGAGTTTCGTGATAGACTTTTCGCGTGAAGAAGAATTGGAACGTATGGCAGAGCAGGTCGAGAGGCTGCGTAAGGAAGCGGAGATGCAGGAGGCAATAAACCGCAGGCTGGAAGAGAAACTCGGCAATGCAGGCAGCGAGCCGTACAGAAACATAGCCGTTGACCGTTCAAAACTCAAGGACGACAGAGGTACGGATGCCGAACAGTTGTACAAGGATGCCGAACGCCTGGCAAAGGAATTGAAATCAGGCTTCGATGCTCCTGAAGAGGATGACTATGCCGACCCGGGAACTGACAGGAAAAAGCCTGAGTCGAATGAAGAGGCTAATTACAGCGGACCATCCGTAGTATCCTACGAACTTGCAGGCAGGAAAGCCAGCAGACTATCCGTGCCTGCCTACAGATGTATGGGAGACGGTCAGGTAAAAGTTATTATCGGCGTTGACCCGAGTGGAAAGGTCGTAAGCGCAAAAGTCGATGAATCTTGCTCATCCACAGACGGTTGTCTGCGTTCATTCGCAATACGGGCGGCGCGTCTTTCAAAGTTTTCCGCATCGTCTTCCGCACCTGCCAGACAAGGAGGTTATATCATCTACGAGTTTATCAGGCAGTAAAAAAGGAGCCTGCCTGCTGAATTATCAGGCAACTATGACAGCTTTGACGATGTAAAAGGCCATCAGTCCGCAGGCAATCAGCTTCAGGCCAGTTCCCAGAATAAAGCCGAGGAATGCTCCGAGTCCGGCCTTGAAAGCGGCCCAGACCCCCTTGTCAGTCACGAAGAGTTCTCCTATGAACGCGCCGAGCAGAGAGCCGAGTATCATTCCGACAGGAGGAACTATGAGTCCAATGATGAGCCCCAGGATAGCACCTGTCGAAGCCGCCTTGTGCCCGCCGGTAATGCGGGTTGACCATATAGGGGCCATATAATCCAACAAGGTGACTATCACCGTAATAACACCCCACCATATCATCAGGTTAAGGCCGACGTGTCCACCGATGTACATTAGGAGAATTCCTATCCAGCTGACAGGAGGTCCGGGGATGCCGGGAACTATGCTGCCGAGCAGCCCTACGATGGCCGCAATAATGGCAAATATTTCATAAACGTCCATATTCGGCCGTTCGCTGCCAAATCCGTGCCCCAATTATTCTCTGCCTCACTGATTGCCGGGGTTACGGGCAGAAAGGACGAGTCGGAAGAGTTGGAACTTTACGACTGACAATCTGACTCTCTGAAGTTTCCGGGTACGGATTTCGCAGTGAATTACAACGTTCAATTTAAGTGTGTATTATATGAAACGTTTTATTTCTGTTTTGCTGGCGTTTGCAACTGTCCTTGCTTCACTCTCATCCTGCCAGAAGGATGGTGTCTCGCTTTTTGATGGCAACTACAGTTTCAAGACAAGCGGCACGATGACACTGCGCAAGCATAACGTGATCTCGGAACCCATTACGGCAAGACTGGTTGTCGAATCAGGCCAGATGGATATAACGGATATGGGAGAGGATGGAAGGATGCTCATTACTATGAGCGTGGCAGGTGGTGACATTTTGGCACTGTACGGAAGCGCACAGGGAAAGGAACTTGTTCTGGACGAACAGACCCGTATGGTCGGTGTCAATCTTTTAGGAGGAGAAGCCATCAGTTCCAAGCAGGAAGTCACAGTTGAAGGAAGCGCAAGCAGATACGAGGACATAGTGCTGTTCAATCTGGAATACAGCGGGACTATCACTGTAGCAGGGTCTGAGTATGACATTATAGACTCGGACGTAATCTGCAGGGCAAAACTTAACAGATAATACTATGAAAGCTCTCACAAAGGCATTGCTGATGCTTTGCGCGGCTGTGGCGGCTGCGTCGTGCAGCGGAGAAGTGCGCCCCATACAAAAAAAGGCCACGGTTGCACCCGTAAGCGTCAAGGTAGCGACTCCCGATTCTGCATCAAACGTTTCCGGACCCTGCTATGTCGGCAAGGTAGAAGCATCGGAATCTGCAAGCGTAAATGCCCCGACAATGGGAAAACTGGTCTCAATCAAGGTCAGGCAGGGAGAACGCGTGACTGCAGGACAGGTCGTGGCGGAGATTCAGTCCAGTGCCATAGACAACAGCTACGCCAGCGCCAAAGCGACACTGGAGCAGGCCGAGGACGGTTATTCAAGGCTTCAGCAGGTTTACGGAAGCGGAAGCATTCCCGAAGTCAAGCTTGTAGAAGTACGCACACAGCTTGAAAAGGCCAGGGCTATGGAAGCCTCGGCGCGCAGTGCCAAGGAAGACTGCCTGCTCAAGGCGCCTTTTGCCGGAACCGTAGGAGAATTGTTTGTAAATCAGGGAGAAAGCCTGATGATAGGTGCGCCTGTGATGAGCATTGTCAGCCTTGGGAAACTTGAAATAAGCTTTGCTGTTCCGGAGAGTGAGCTCGCAGCTTTGGGCAAGGGAGACATCGCCAGGGTCGAAATCCCGGCATTAGGGCGCAAAACCCGGGCGAGGCTGGAGCGCAAGGGCGTTGTCGCCTCTCCCCTCTCCCATAGCTACGAATGCGTGCTCGGAAGCATCGCCGACCCTTCCGGACTGATGCCGGGAATGGTCTGCAAGGTCTTTCTGAGCGGGCGCAGGAGCGAAGGCACAGTCATTCCGGCGGGTGCCATAATGACCGATATGAACGGCCGTTACGTCTGGACCGTCTGCGACGGGACAGTCAGCAAGAAGTACGTCCGTACGGGAGAATTCTCCGGAACGGGAGTAGTCATAACCGAGGGGCTGAGCGGCAGGGAGCAGGTGATTGTCGAGGGGATGCGCAAGGTTTCCAGCGGAATGAAAGTCAATACCGTTGAATGATGGAACTCAGGCAGAAAAAGGGTATCGCCGGATGGGTCAGCTGGGCAATAAACGAGAAGGGGCTGGTCTATCTTATTATCGCTGTGCTGGTTGCGTTCGGGGCAGTGGGACTGGTCAAGATGAACAAGGACGAGCTTCCTACCTTTCAGATAAAACAGGGACTCATTGCCGGCATCTATCCGGGAGCAAGTGCTGCAGAGGTGGAGGAGCAACTTGTTAAACCTCTGGAGGAGACGCTGTTTTCCTACAAGGAGGTCAACCGCGGCTCGACCAAGTCGGTGAGCAGGGACGGAATATGCTACATCTACGTTGACCTGAACTGCAAGCAGAGCGAAAAGGATGCAGTCTGGTCCAAGATTAAGCTCGGGCTGCAGACCCGCAAGATGACCCTCCCGACAGGGGTGCTCGCGGTGGTGGCAATGGACTCGTTCAGCGAGGTGGCAGCGCTGCTCATTACCATAGAGTCGGATGACAAGGGGTACATTGAGCTGCAGGAATATGCGGACGAGCTCTGCGAAAGGCTCAGGGCCATTCCGGAGCTTGCCCAGGTCAGCGTGAACGGGAGCCAGAAGGAGGAACTTGCGGTTACTCTGGACAGGGAAAGGCTTTCGGCATACGGGGTCTCACCGGCTTCGCTTGCGCTGAACTACAAGACCGCAACTCTTGGCGTGCCTTCGGGCAGTTTCACTACGGACTATACCAACTCGCCCATACACATAAAGGATGCCGTCAACTCCGAAAAGGAAGTTTCCGAACACATAGTGTTTATGGACCCTGACGGCAAGGCCGTGAGGCTCAAGGATATAGCCAAGATAGAAAGGCGCCTGCAAAAGCCGTCGGGCATAGTGGCATACAACGGAAGGCCCTGCCTGGTGCTGGCCGTGGAGATGAGGCCGGATAACAATATAGTGGCTTTTGGAGAAGCTGTCGGGAAGGTGCTCGACGATTACAGGGAGACACTTCCGCCAAGCGTCAGGATAAGCCGCATAAGTGACCAGCCGAAGGCGGTAAACAGGTCAATATTCAATTTTATAAGAGATCTGTTCATTTCCATTCTGGTCGTTATTCTGGTGATGCTGATGCTCTTCCCTATGAAGTCCGCGCTCATCGCAAGTTCAGGCGTGCCGGTTTGTACGATGATCACGCTGGCGGTGATGTATTTTGCCGGACTGGACCTCAACACCGTGACCCTGGCTGCTATGATAGTCTGTCTGGGAATGATTGTCGATGACTCGATAATCACGATGGACGGCTATATGGACAAGCTGCGCAGGGGAATGGACAAGAAGGAGGCTGCCTGCTCGAGCGCCAGGGAGCTGTTTATGCCTACTTTTGTCGCGACACTTGCCATTTGTATGATGTTCTTCCCTATGACGGGCATCATAGATGGGTATCTGGGGGATTTTGTCAAGATTTTCCCGTGGATGATAAGCATAGCGCTGATGACTTCGCTTGTGTATGCGGTAACCGTGGTTCCTTCGCTTGAGGTGCGTTTCATTACGCAGGATTCGATGCATCGCAGGAAGAATCTGCTGGCAAGGGCCCAGGACAAGTTTTTCAACTTCATACAAAGGATATACGAAAGTGCGCAGGAGTGGTGCTTCAGGCATCCTTGCCTTACTCTGTCAGGCGGAGTCATCGCCGTTGCCCTGGGCATTATAATGTTCTGTTTCAGCAATATACAGATGATGCCTATGATGGAGAGGGACTTCTTTGCCGTTGAAATGCAGCTGGAAAACAACAAGTCCCTGGATGTGACTCTGGAGAGGGTTGACTCGCTCCAGAAACTGCTGCTTTCGGATCCTCGTGTGGAGTCGGTCACCTCCTTTTCCGGCATTGGAGCGCCTCGCTTTGCTGCCACCTACACTCCAAAGACGCCTTCCCCGTCCTTCGCTCAGATGATAGTCAACGTGCGCTCCGTCGGCGAGACCGTTGACGTGATAAGGGATTTTGAAAACAGGTACGAGCATGTTTTTCCCGATGCAGTGATAAGATACAAGCAGATGGACTATCAGGGCATAGACGCCCAGGTTATGATAAAGCTCAAGGGAAGCGACCGTGAGCAGCTTCTGCCAGTTGCCGACAGCATAAGGAAATACCTTGCCGGATTTGGAACGGAACTCAAATGGATACACGACAATGCCAGTGACTATGAATCTATAGTCAATGTCGAGCTTGACCAGGACGAAGCATCGAGACTGGGAATAAACAGGACGGCTCTCGCCCTCTCGCTTGCAAGTTCATTTGACGGCCAGTCAATAGCTTCCGTTTGGGAAGATGGTCGCGAGATTCCGGTCACTCTGTACAGCGAGGGCATCTCAAGGGAGATGGACTATGGAACGATAGGCAACCAGCTGATAGCCACATCGGTACCTGGAGTCAGCGTACCTTTGAGGCAGTTCGCATCCATCACTCCGGACTGGGCGCTGAGTTCACTCAGCAGAGAAGGCGGAACCGCTACGGTGTGCCTGTACGCCGACGTCAAGACAGGATTCAGCCAGCCGGCTGTTATGAAGAAAATCAAGAAATACATCGACGAGAACATAGCTCCCGGTCTGCCCGATGGAGTCAGTTTGAGCTACGGTGGTCTGACATCCACCAACGAGCAGCTTTTGCCTCAGATCATACTGTCCCTGCTTGCCGCGATAGCAGTGCTCTTCCTGTTCCTGCTTTTCCATTTCAAAAAGGCCTCGCTCGCGGTTCTCACCCTCACTATGAGCAGCCTGTGCCTGTTCGGAGCATTCTTCGGACTGTGGATATTCAATCTGGATATAGGAATGGTGGCGGTGCTCGGACTGATTACCCTCGTGGGCATCATTGTCCGCAATGGAATTCTCCTGTTCGAATATGCCGAAGACGCGCGTTCAAGCGGAGGTCTGGACGTGAGGAGCGCCGCGCTGGAGGCCGGCAAGCGCAGGATGAGGCCTATTTTCCTGACCTCCTGCACCACCGCTCTGGGCGTGCTGCCTATGATAATCAGCAACGACCTGCTCTGGAAGCCTCTGGGCGTGGTAATATGCTTCGGAACGCTGATGTCCATATTCCTGATTACCTTGATTATGCCTGTTTCGTACTGGCAGCTGTTCAAGAAAAACGACAAAAAATGAAAAGAATCCTCATAACGCTTTTGGCTAGCCTTGCCGTCTTGTCCGTGTCCGCCCAAACGGTATGCCTGTCCCTCGATGACTGCCTGAGAAGTGCGGAAAACCAGAGCAATGCGGTGCGGGGCTCAAGACTGGATTGTGAAGCGGCACTTGGCCGCAGGACAGAGGCAAGGATGGAATGGTTCCCGTCCGTCAGCATAAGCGCTCTCGCCTTCCATTCCCTCAACCCACTGATAGACATCACGGTAACCGACGTGCTCGGAAAAAGTGAAGCCGCATGGAACATCAGGAACGCATTTGAAGACCTTGCGGCCAAATACGGTTTTAACAGCCACTTTACCGCTCTCAACTATGGCTGGACTGCTGCGGTTTCGCTGATGCAGCCCATATATGCCGGAGGAAGGATAGTTAACGGCAACAGGCTTGCATCCCTTGGGGTCGAAGCCGCCCGTCTGCAGCTCAGGCAGAAGGAAAGGGACAATTTCCTGAATATCGAAAAGGCTTACTGGCAGGTGGTTTCGCTACAGGAAAAGGCTATGACCCTCAGGCGCTCCGAAGAGCTTCTCGACAGTCTCAAGAAGGATGTCGAGTCTGCAGCCGGCGCCGGTCTTGCCACACCTTCCGACGTCAGCCGGGTAATGCTCAAGAAGAAGGAACTTCAATCAGGCAAGGTCCAGCTCGAAGGAGGGACCAGACTTGCAAAGATGGCCCTGCTCAACGAGGCGGGGATACAATTCTGCGTGGTCAGGGGCAACGCCTCGGCCACCCGTCCGTACATTGACGACATTTATCTCGCAGGCGACATAGAAGACCTGCAAGCCCCAGAAAACTACTATGTTCCGGAGGAGGAACTGGCGCAGGGGACGGCCGAGTCGAGACTGCTCCAGCTGCAGGTTGAGGCAAAGGCGCTCGAGAAGAAGATGAGTCTGGGCGAAAGCCTCCCGCAGGTCGGAATAGGCGCGAGCTACGGCTACGGCAGAATGATGGGCGAGCCACGCGCTAACGGTATGCTGTACGCAATGGTTTCGGTGCCCGTCTCCGATTGGGGCAAGGCTGCCGGCAGGATGAAAAGGCTCGAAGCCGAAAGGCAGAAGGCCGAGGGCGATAAAGAATTCTACGGTAAACAGCTTGTCCTGCAGGCTAGCAGCCTTTGGGTGCAGCTGTGTTGTGCCTGGGAGCAGATGCAGGTGAGTTCGGAGAGCATAGTCATCGCGGCGGAAAACCAGAGGCAGACCAGCTGCAGCTACGAGGCGGGGCTATGTACGCTTTCTGAACTGCTCGAAGCGCAGCTGAGCCTAAGAAATGCCGAGAATCAGCACATAGACGACTGCATAGCCTACCGTATGGCATTGTCCGAATATCTTTCGCTACAGAGATAGAAGGATTATTGATAATAATGTTTAACTTTGCACCGGATATAAATAAGGTTTTTATGAAAAAGTTCTTTATCACCCTCGCAGTTCTTGCTCTTGGAGCAACGGCTGCATCTGCGCAGCAGCTCAGCGTAAGCGCAGGCTACCTCAACTCATCTTTCCTGTCATCTGATGACAAGACTGATGCATTTAACGGATTTACCGTGGGAGTAGGTGCCACCAAATACCTCAACGAGTATGTGGGCGTGGCTACAGGATTATACTACAGCTTCCTCAACCAGAGCTCCGAGAAAGGAGTCGGACTTGGCGGATTCTCCGCTTCCGGAAAGGCGTCCACCAACGAGCACTATTTCACCCTTCCTGTACACATTGCCGGAAAGGTTGACTTCGGCGGATTCGGTCTCTTCGCCCAGGCAGGACCTTCACTCAACCTCGGACTTGCATCCAGCACCAAGCTTACCGCAAGTGCAACCGGTCTCGGCTCAACCGAAACGACCAGTGACAACTATGGCGAGGACAGCAGCTACGGACGCTTCGACGTTCTCATCGGCGGCAAGCTCGGAATCGAAGTTGCAGGCGCACAGGTATTTGTAGGATACAACTACGGACTTCTCGACAGGTTCAAGTCTGACAACTACAGCGCACACCGCAGCGAAATTTCTGCAGGTGTTTCATTCCTGTTCTAGTATTTGACCATTAGTTATTTACAAGGGTGACCTGGAAGCCGCGGGGCTGATGGCCACCCTTTTTGCGTACCTGCGCCTGAGGCTTGGTTTTGACAATTACCCAAAAAATTCTATATTTGAGAGTTAAACGAAGTTGTCAACCATGCAGACCAACAACACTGAACGAATTGCCTACATCGACTATCTCAGGGTCATTGCCTGTTTCCTCGTAATGCTGGTCCACGCCAGCGAAAACTTTTACGGAGCCGACAGCTCGGTGGGGCTGGCAAGCAACTGTTCCATGCTTCTGAACGAGTCCAACCGCTTCTGGGTGGCATTCTACGATGGTTTCGTGGGCAGGACCTGCGTTCCGCTGTTTATGATTGCTTCGGCATTCCTGCTGGTTCCGATGAAGCCCGGAACCGGTATGCTCGGCTTTTACAAAAAGCGCTTCAGCCGCATCCTTCCCCCGTGGATATTCTTCAGTCTGCTCTACTGTATGCTCCCGCTGCTATGGGGCGGAATGAGCATTGAGCAGTCCATCGCCGACCTTAAACACCTGCCGTTCAATTTCCCATCGATGGCAGGCCATCTTTGGTTTATGTATCCCCTTGTCAGTCTGTATCTTATCATTCCGGTAGTCTCTCCGTGGCTCGAGAGGGCAAGCGCAAGGGAAGAACTGGCCTTCCTCGGCTTTTTCGGACTAAGCACCTTCATACCGTGGATTCACCGCTTCCTCTACCCCGAAATCTGGGGCGAAGCCTTCTGGAACGGATTCAATATGCTCTGGTACTGCTCGGGCTTCCTCGGCTACCTCGTTATGGCTCACTACATACGCGTGCACCTGAAGTGGACACGCCGCACCCGCGCCATTGTCGGAGCACTATGCTTCCTTGCCGGATCGGCATTTACCGGCTGGGCATTCTGGAAGGAAGGCGCTCCGGGTGCTCTCATCGATACTCCGAAACTCGAATGGGCGTGGGAATTCTGTATGCCAAATGTCGTCATCGCTTCCTTCGGCGCATTCCTGCTCTTTACCTGCATAGAGCGCAAGAAAGCTCCGGCATTTGTCACCGGACTGTCCCGACTTACCTTCGGCATGTACCTGATGCATATGTTCTTCCTCGTACCTGTCGCCGGGCTGGTAATCGGCGGCAACCCGGCAGAACCGCGGCTGCCAGTATGGCTCGCCATCCCTACGATAGCCGTCGCGACCTATGTCTGCTGCGCGCTTACGACACGCCTACTCTCTCTGCTACCGAAGAGCAAATGGTTTGTAGGTTGCTGATAAAGAACTGATTATGCGTTCAGGTCAAATCCTTTTCCACTCCGCCTTGTTTATCGTCGCGATGCTGCTGTGCGCCCCTTTCGGCATGGTGGCCGCTCGCCGGGACGATGGCGGAAACAGGAAAAAGGTCGCAAGAGCGCTGAAGGCCCTGGACCGGACTCTGGATTCGTGCGCAATCTACGACAGGGCAAAGCTTGAGAGGATAGACTCGCTCAAAAAAGAACTCATTGATGCGGAGGAAAGCAGACTGCCATCCTGCTACGGCAAGTTGCACGATATCTACTATTCGTTCCAGTCCGACTCGGCAATGTTCTACACCTGCAAGGAATATGAGGCAGCCATAAGGACAGGCAACGAAAGGCACATGATAAACAGCCTTCTGAACATTGCTCAGCTAAACAACATCACAGGCAATTACTTTGATACAAAGACCATTCTGGACAGTCTTGATCGGGAGTCCCTGCGTCCCGCCCATTTTGCCAGAATGTGTTCTGTTTACAACATACTTCACGAATACGCGTTGGCGCTTTCCATCGGTCCCGAACAGGCGGATTATCACAGGAAAAAGGCAATGGAGTACAAAGATTCGCTGCTTGCCATAGAGAACAACGTCTTTGTCCATACCCACAAGCTGATGGTACTGGGCAGGATGGACGAAGCGATGGACATAGTCAAGCATTACAGCGACTCGCTTCCGATGAACAGCCCGAAAAAGTCAATGGCTGCATTTCTGGTTTCCATCATATACAGGGATATGGGCGAAGAGGATAAGGAAATCATATACCTTGCCCAATCGGTTTCAAGCGACATCATCACAGCGAAAAAGGAACATACGGCAATGATTCGGCTTGCCAGCATTCTCTTTGAAAAAGGAGACTTGAAACGTGCATACCGCTATATCAACAAGGCGCTCGACGATGCAACCCTGTGCAAGGCTAATCTTAAGATGGAATCTATCTCCAAGCTCATGCCCGCAATCAGCGATGCTCACGACCGTATGGTAAGGCGCAACTACCTCCTGTTGACGCTCGCGCTTGCCCTGATTTGCTTCGTGTCCTTCAGGCTAGTTCAGTCGCTTGCTATGCAAAAGAAACAGAAGAGGGAGCTTGCCAGCATCAACAGACAGCTCGGAGAGGCATCAAACATCAAGAACACCTATATCACGAGGCTCATCCTCGAGTGCAACAGACGCATAGACAGACTGGACCAGTACCGGAAGGACCTGAACCGCAAGGCTCAGAGCGGTGACAAGGACGTGCTCTTGAGAGAACTCAGAAGCCATAGCGTAATCGAAAAGGAATGGAAGAGTTTTTATGAGATGTTCGACTCGACCTTCCTTTCAATCTTCCCCGACTTCGTGCAGGAGGTGAACAGGCTGCTTTCCGAGGGCAACGGCATAGTCCCGAAAGTGCAGGGCACCTTGACTCCGGAACTGCGCATCTATGCGCTGATCAGGCTCGGCATCGACTCCTCGGACAAGATTGCTACCCTGCTGCGTTACTCCAAGACTACTATTTACACTTACCGCTCCAAGACCAGGCAAAAGGCCATAAGGCCGGAGTTTTTTGAAGATGAAATAAGGAAAATCAGCTCAATTTAGGGTATTTCAATTTAGATTTTTAGCCCCTAATTTTATGCCATATTACTGATTTTCAATAGATTTGTATTTAGAATATTTAGATTTATCCCAGCACGCCCGGAAACTGAGGTTTTTCGGGCGTTTCCTTTTGTAACTTTGTCCCGGACACAGGAGTTACCACAAGGCTCCTCGGAAATGACACTGAACACTTAATAAATAACCATTCTTATCAACAAACAAAATGAGGAAAAACTTTTCTTTGGCAATCACGGCATTGCTTCTTGTCGTCGGTGTCGGTTGTATGGAAAAGGAGTACCGGTTCAAACTGGCCGATGACCCCGGCTACGTTGATGAACCTGTAGTCGCCGTACGTGCACTTGACGGAGACAGATGGATTGAAGGAGACCTGGACAAGGAAACCAGGACGGTCAACTTCAAGTTCCATACTGTAGCATCTCTGGAAAATGTCGTTCTGGACGTAAAGCTGGCAAAAAACTGGGCCCAGATGACATCCCCAAAAACCACCAGATTTGAGGCCAATCTCAAGAACGGCTACAAATTTTCGGTAAACGACGGCGTTGATGACATCCCGTATGTCGTAAACGCAACGATGTTCCAGCACATCAAAAACGTGGATGCAAGCTTTTCAGGAGAGAAAATCTCCCTCACCCTCGCCGAGGACTCCTTCTCGGGTTCATTCACTTCAGTATTTCTCCAGTCCGACCTCAAGGGCGTAGATATCGAACTTGAACTTGACGAGGATGCGGAACTGCTGAACGCGGAAGACGAACTCAAGGGCGTAGATTTTTCTGACGGCTCTGCACTGAAGCTGGTTGTCAACGACAAGGCAGTCGGAAAGTCAAAGGCATACTATGTATATGTCAATCCATCCGATGTCGTTAATCTCGGATCAAGCTGGACTGAACTTACCAAGACCTGGCAGAGCCGCTACAACATCCAGTTCGGCAACATGAGGATGTACACCACCTCTAACCTTGTCGGGTTCAGCGGAAACATAGCTTACCTCTTTACCGTTCCGGCAGAAAGAGTGCAGATGAAGGTGATGGAAAAGAACGACACCGGAACGGATCTGGCAAAGATGTCCCCTGCCGTACGAAACAACAGGGACTGGACTATCTTCCTGTCTTTGCAGGGTCCTGGCGTATGGCATCTGGACGGCAGCACCGCCACTTCCAACTTTACATATTACAGTCCTCTGGCCTACGGACCTGACAAGACGGGCAACACACGTGTTCTCAGGAATGACGGATTCGGAGGCAGCAACAAGGCATTTGCACCGGCAATGGGCATAGAAAACGGAAAGGTATCGATACGTCCTGCAGGTACTGATGGCGGATACCTCTACAGCTACTCCGATGCAAAGGGCAGCGGGCAGACCGAATGGACTCCTGAAAGCGCATTCGGCGGATATTTCCAGATCGTCAAGGACGGAAACAACCTGATCAGCGGCGAGGGAGAAAAATTCTACCAGATCTACAACAACGACTGGCGCTACTACGGAGAAGGACTTACCACCTTCTGGTCTCCTGACTGGGGCAAGGCAGTACCTATCATCAACCACGACATGCTCAGAACAGGACGCATTGCCGTAGGTTGCACCGCCAAGGGCGATCTCGTGATTCTTGCAGTGGAGAAATTCGTCAACACCCACAACCAGGGACAGAACGTCGATGCCGGCCACAACGGAGGATCCGGAGACACCAGAGGCGTAACTCTCTATGAACTCGGAAAGGTAATGTCGGATCTCGGCTGCGATGCCGCTATGACCGTGGAAGACTACAACTGGTCTTATCTCCTTCTTCAGGACGGTTCCGAAAGGGGCAAGGACGTATTCAGAACCAACAACAGATGGGTACTGGATGCAAAGAACGCAGCCTATGGCACCATGAAGGCAGAGAGCTCGGAACCCGTCAACCTCATTATCGTCAGCTTTAAATAGTATCCAGATATGAAACATTTGAAATACATATTCGTTTCGCTGGCCCTGATGGTATCCATAGGGTTGTCAGCCCAGAACGGCAGCCGCAGGATAAGCGGTACCGTATCAGACGCGGCAGGACAGGCGGTAATCGGAGCATCGGTTATAGTGCCGGGCACCACCATAGGCACTTCCACTGACGAGAACGGCCGTTATGTACTTAGCGTTCCGGAACAGACCAAGGCAGTTGAGGTTGCCATAATAGGTTATGCAACGCAGCGCGTCACGCTTGATGCCAATGTAACATACAATATTGTGCTTCAGGACGATACGACCTTCCTTGATGAAGTGGTCGTAGTGGGATACGGCGTGCAGAAAAAAGTCAACCTTACCGGAAGCGTGTCTTCGATGAGCTTTGACAGCGAGAGCGTTAAGTCCCGCCCTATGTTCGACGCCACCCAGGCCCTTTCAGGCGCGATGCCAGGCCTGCAGGTGATGCAGGGTTCGGGTAACCCTTACGGTGAAGGATTCTCGATACTCGTACGAGGCACCGGCACCCTCAACTCTTCCGGCCCGCTCGTACTCGTTGACGGAATGGAACAGGGACTCGGCAACATCAACCCTGCCGACATCGCCTCCATCAACGTGCTCAAGGACGCTGCATCCTGCGCAATCTACGGTAACAGGGGTGCCAACGGCGTAATCCTCATCACCACCAAAAACGGATCTTCAAAGGAAGGACAGGCCGAAATCACCTACGACCTCACACTCTCATATGACCAGCCTTTCAAGATTATACATACCATTTCCGATATGGCCACCTATATGGAGATGTACAACGAATCCTGCGTAAACATCGGCGGCGCACCGCAGTTCTCACAGGCCACCATCGATGACTGGAGGGCAGCTAAAGCCGACCCTATGGGCCGTGCCGAGTCAGGCTACTACAACTATATGGCCTACCCTAACACCGACTGGTGGGAGGAAATCTACCAGAACAAGATTATGCAGAAGCATACCATCTCAGCCAGCGGCAGGGACAAGAAGATGGGTTACAACGTATCCCTTTCATACATCGACAACCCGGGAATCATCGAAAATACCGGTTACAAGCGCTACTTTGGAAGGGTGAACGTTTACGGACAGGTTACCGACTGGCTTAAGATAGGCGGACGCATCTGGGGCTACAACACCGATCAGGAAAGGAGCAACGTGGGTTCGCTCACCTCTCTCAACACCCAGAAGATGACACCTGACATCTACCCATACTCAAAGTCACTTGGCCTCTACGGCGGTCCTCAGGCATACGGACAGGATCCTCAGGCTCACAACCCTCTCTGGGACATGAACACCAGCCGCGGCTACACCAAGAACACCCAGTTATTCACCGATTGGTACGTCAATGTAAACTTCCTGAAGTACTTCTCCTGGAACACCGACCTCTACTACAAGGACTACAGGCAGGAGGAAATGAGCGTGGACAACAGCTTCGGAAAATACGACTTCCTTTCCGACTCATACGTAATCTCACCTCCAGACCCGTCCGAACTGTACTCATATATGTACAACAAGCGCGAGAACCAGGTGAAATTCTCCTCCATTCTCAACTTCAACCGCAGCATAGGCAGGCACGACGTCTCCGCGATGGCCGGTTACGAAATGACCCACTTCGAGTACCGCGACTTCAGCGCAACCAAGCTGGGGCTCCAGGACCCGTCCGTCGGTGACCTCAACGCAGTTGCAGAACCTTACGCATCAGGCGGTTACGGCACCGAATACGCTGCCCGTTCATTCTTCGGACGCGTCAATTACGCCTATGCCGGCAAGTACCTCTTCGAGGCCAACCTCAGAGCCGACGGTTCATCAAGGTTCGCTCCGGAGTACAGATGGGGATTCTTCCCTTCATTCTCGGCAGGCTGGCGCATCAGCGAAGAGTCCTGGCTCAAGGACAGCGGAAAGGTTGACAACCTCAAGCTCCGCCTCTCCTGGGGACGCCTGGGCAACAACTCCATCGGCAACTATGACTGGCAGTCAACCTACGGCACGGCCAACTACGTATTTGGCACGGACGAAATCACCAACGGCATAGCTATCACCTCGATAAAGAACTACGCCCTCACCTGGGAAACCACTTCTGTAGCCAACGTCGGAGTTGACTTCGGCTTCCTGAAGAACCGACTCACCGGTACGGTCGATCTCTACAACAAACTCACCGACGGCATCCTCTACACCCCGTCCATGTATATGGTAATGGGCAACGCCGGTGCTCCGAAGCAGAACATCGCTGAAGTGACCAACAGGGGCATCGAGTTTGAGCTCGGATGGAAGGACAATGTCGGCAAGGACCTCTTCTATAGCATCTCTGCCAACGTCGCCTACAACAAGAACTGGGTCAGCAAGTACAAGGGCGAGCTCCGCGAAGGTTGGGAGACCGATCCTGTCACAGGCGATAAGGTCTGGAAGACCAACATCGGCGACGTTTCGACCGGCGGCACCAACAGGGTTGTCGAAGGCCATATGATAAACGAATTCTACATGCCGGACACCTACAAGGGCACCGGAACATACTGGAATGCCGACGGCACTCCTGACGTGAACGGCGGTCCGGTGGACGGTATGATCAGGACCACCAACGATATGGCGTGGCTCAAGGCAATGATGGAAGAGGGATACTCCTTCTATCCTCAGCAGGGCATAGGCAAGCAGAAGATATGGTATGGCGAATACATCTACGCCGACCGCAACGGTGACGGACTCTACGGAAACTCCTACGACAGCGCTTTCCAGAACTGCTCTACCACACCGAAATTCAACTACGGTCTGCAGGCGAGCCTGAGCTGGAAGGGTCTGGACTTCTCGATGAGCTGGGCCGGTGCCGCAGGATTCTCAATCTACTACTACCGTCAGGCATCCAACTCTTCCAACACCATCTACGGCTACGCCATTCCGCAGAGCCTGGTGGAAGACCGCTACTTCTTCGACCCGAAGAATCCTGACGATCCGCGCACCAACATCAACTCCAGGAATCCGCGCCTTGTCAACCTTACCTCAAGCCAGTCTTCAGCAACCTCATCCCTGCATCTTTGCAAGGGTGACTACCTGAAACTCAAGAACCTGACACTGGGTTACACCCTTCCTGAGAGCCTGACCAGCAAGATCAGCATCAGCAAGATCAGGGTATATGCTACCGGAGAGAACCTCTTCGCCATCACGGAGTTCCCGGGACTTGACCCTGAAATGCGCGCCACCGCCGGCTACTCGACCATGCGCCAGTATGCCGTAGGTCTCAACGTTACATTCTAAAACAATGGAGAAAGCCAATTATGAAAAAGTCAATCATATTTGTTTTTGCAGCTGCGCTCGTGCTGGCTTCCTGCCAGAGTCTTGACCTGAGCAGTTCCTATCAGGTGGCTTCATCCAACGTATGGGGCAAAGCCACTCTCGCCCGACAGGCGGTAAACGGTATCTATAACGAGTTTTACGTAAGGTCCTCCACCAGTGTCAATGAAGATGACTGGAAGGTTATGTACGAGGCATATTCTTCCGTAATGGATACGGACAAGAACTGGTATGAAAACCAGAAGGTATGCTACGGCGACGGCACTCCTGCAAACGGAACCTTCTCAGAGATGTTCAAGTACTACTATACCTTCATCTTCAGGGCCAACGATGTCATTAGTCACATCGACCTGGTACCAGATATGGAAGACTCTGAAAAGGCAATGCTCAAGGCCGAGGCAAAGTTTCTCAGGGCCTACGGCTATATGAACCTCAACGTGCTCTACAGGGGCGTTCCGCTCTATATGGAGTACATCGAAAACGCATCCAACGCCAACAGACCACGCTCCAGCGAGAAGGATGTTTGGGAAGCGGTGATCCAGGACCTCACCGACTGCGTCAACGAAGAATGTCTTCCTGACCGTTACAAGGCAGGTTCAGAGAGTTACGGCCGCGTCAGCAAGGCTGTCGCCCTTGCCTACAGGGGACAGGCATACCAGTGGATGGCAGCAAGGTCCGGAGAGGATCCTGAAAAATACATACGCCTCGCGCTCGATGACTTCAAGGCTCTGGAAGAATTCGGCTTTGCCCTCTACCGCGGAGCGGGCAGCGAGAGCTTCAAGATGCTGCTCAAGCCTGCCAACGAGCAGTGCGACGAGATGATCTTCTCCATCAGGTGCACCCAGAAGAGCGGTATGGGCAACCCTCGCGCCGTGCTCTTCGGAAACCGCGATACCGGTGTGACCTCAGGCGCCTGGAACAACTATCTGCCTAACCCGGCATTCGTCGAGTCTTTCGAAAATGCTGACGGCAGCAAGTTCGACTGGGAGCAGTACTGCCCGGGCTGGCACGATATGACTCCGGAACAGAGATCGGTGTTCTTCCTGCGTAACGAAATGACTGACGCGGAGATAGCTCAGATGACATCCTACGGTTCCGATATGAGCAAGTACGAAAAGTACACCAACGAGAGCCGCATCAAGGCAGCTTACGACAACAGGGACCCGCGTCTGAAGATGTCCATCATCACTCCTTATTCCACCTACTACGGCGGAATCTCCGGAACCGCGTACACCTTCACCCTCCGCTGGCCTTACAGGTCCGATACCAAGGAGCCGCGGGACATCAGAACCGACACCAACTCGATGTTCTACTACCTCTGGAGGAAATATGTACCTGAAGGACTGGAAAATACCATCCGCTGGGTATACGAGCAGGACAACATCCTCTGCCGTTACGCCGAGATACTGCTCCGCCGTGCCGAGTGCGAAAACGAGCTGGGCAACACCGATGAGGCAGTAAGACTCGTCAACCAGGTACGCGAACGCGCCGGTCACATAGCGCTGAACAGCAACGAAGCGACCACGGTCAGCGGCCAGGACGATATGCGCGAGAGGATCAGGAACGAATTC
>SAMEA3663015__coassemble_286_pt1 | contig 23050 bp, 13 predicted proteins | sample SAMEA3663015__metabat2_high_PE_009 | metagenome-assembled genome bin SAMEA3663015 (sample SAMEA3663015) | pig gut metagenome | biome: pig gut; feature: pig-associated habitat; material: faeces | place: France | collected 2012
TGCTTGTTGCAGGTTCATCCACCGTTTGTCAGGCAGCAAGGAAGAAGGCTGCAAAGAAGGTCGTTTACAGTACAAGCATGCATTGCAAGGCCTGCGCAAACAAGGTTCAGGACAACATAGCATTCGAAAAGGGCGTTCAGGACCTGAATATCGATATGGAGAAAAATACCATCACCGTGGAATTTAACCCGGCAAAGACCGATACGGCAAAGCTGGCCGGAGCGATACGCAAGCTGGGATATAAGGCCAAAGTCATTGAATACAAGGACATTAAATAAATGGAAGAAGAAGTTAAAAAACTGAATTTCCTCGAGGAAATCATCGAGGATGACCTCAAGAGCGGCAAGTACGAAAGCATACTTACCCGCTTCCCGCCGGAGCCTAACGGCTACCTGCATCTCGGACACGCCAAGAGCCTGTGCATAAACTTCGGTCTCGCACAGAAATACGGCGGCAAGACCAACCTGCGCTACGATGACACCAATCCTGTCAAGGAGGATGTCGAGTATGTGGACTCCATCAAGGAGGACATCAAGTGGCTCGGTTTCCAATGGGAAAAGGAGTGCTACGCTTCCGATTATTTCGACCAGCTTTATGAGTGGGCCGAGGATCTCATCAAACGGGGACTCGCCTATGTCGATGACCAGACTCAGGAAGAAATTTCCAAGGGGAGAGGCACCGTTGACAAGCCCGGTATTGAGAGTCCGTACCGCAATCGCAGCGTAGAGGAAAACCTCAAGCTCTTCCGCGAAATGCGTGACGGAGTTTATGCAGACGGCGAAAAGGTGCTCAGGGCGAAGATAGATATGGCGCATCCAAATATGATGTTCCGTGATCCTCTCCTCTACCGGATCAAGCACGCAAGCCATCACCGCACGGGTGACAAATGGTGCATTTATCCTATGTACGACTACACCCACGGCCAGTGCGACTCCATAGAGCATATCACACACTCTATCTGTACGCTGGAGTTTGACGTTCACCGTCCTCTCTACGACTGGTTCATACAGACCCTGGGCATTTTCCCGTCACACCAGTACGAGTTTGCCCGTCTCAACCTGACCTACACCCTGATGAGCAAGCGCAAGTTGCTCGAACTGGTGCAGAAAGGCCTGGTTGCCGGCTGGGATGACCCTCGTATGCCAACGCTCTGCGGTGTGCGCCGCAGGGGCTATACGGCAGATGCCCTTAAGATGTTCTGCGACAAGATAGGCGTTTCCAAGAGAGACCAGCTTATCGACCTGCAGCTCCTCGAGTGGTGCGTAAGGCAGGACCTCAACGCGCGCGCAAACAGGTATATGGTTGTCCAGGACCCTGTTAAGGTCACGATTACCAACTATCCCGAGGAACAGGTGGAGTGGTTCGACTGCCCTCTCAATCCTGCCGAACCGGAAGGCGCTTCCCGTAAGGTTCCGTTTACCCGCGAGCTTTGGATCGACCGCGCCGACTTTATGGAGGACGCTCCGAAGAAATTCTTCCGTCTCAAGCCCGAAGGCGAGGTTCGTCTCAAGTACACCTACATCATCAAATGCGACGAAGTGGTCAAGGACGGATCCGGAAACGTAGTCGAACTCAGGTGCAGCTATGACCCGTCAACCCGGCCGGGAAGCGGCGAGTGGCGTTCTGTAAAGGGTACCATCCATTGGGTATCGACCAGATACGCCAAAGCTCTGGAACTGCGCAATTACGACAAGCTCTTTACCCTTGCCGATATGAGCCAGGTACCTGAGGACAAGGACTACAAAGACTTCCTCAACCCGGAATCGCTTACGCTCGGAAAGGGACTTGCAGAGCCTGCACTGCTCGAAGACAAATCGGGCATTGCCGTTCAGTTCGAGCGCACCGGATACTATGTATTGGACAAGGATTCCACACCGGATCACGCCGTATTTAACAGGACAGTGACCCTCAAAGATTCCTACAAACCGGAATAAGAGTCTCCGGATAGCATCATCTGCCTGCGTGCCTGGATTTCCCAAGTGCGCAGGCGGTCTTTATACAGGTTGTTGGCATTGACTTTGTCCACGCTGAGAGCCGCATCGGAATTGCCTCCCCATCTGCGGCAGCAGTAAAGCGAGTCATATATGCGCCCTATGCGGTATTCCCTGCTGATTCGAAGCGCGACAGCATAGTCCTCTCCGTAAGCCGTGACAGGGAATCCTATCTCACGCAGCACAGGCACGAAGAATCCTCTCGGCGCCCCCAATCCATTGATACGCAATGCATTGTTATGACCGTTCTCCTGAGTCCACTCTCTATGGTCCACAAGTCCCGGAGGCAGAGGATTAAGATCAAAATCCGTAATCTCATAACTGCCTATCACCATAGCGCAACGCTGAGCATAAAATGCTTCGACAAAGCGCCTTACCGTATCCGGACCGCTATACATGTCGTCCGAGTCGAGCTGCAGCGCAAATCGTCCGCAACGCGGGTCAAAGATGGCCGCATTCCAGTTCCCTCCTATGGCGTGAAACGAATCGTCCTGGGCAATATAAACGAGTCTCGGGTCATCAAAGGACTTGATGACATCCACGGTCCCGTCGGTGCTGTTATCGTCCACGACTATGACATTGTACGGAAAATCAGCAACTTGCGAGAGCGCCGAGCGAATCGCATCACCTATCGTGGCGGCACGGTTGCGGCAAGGAATGATGACCGAAGCCTCGCAGGAGAATTGTCCCCCGGAAAAACCGAAGTCCACCGTTTTTTCGACCGGCGGCAGCCAAGCACCGACGGCCTTGAGGTGGGCGGTGCAGGCCGCTTCCATCTCGATCTGCACCTCGCGGTTGCGCGGGTTGACGTAATCGAACTGCTTCTCCCCCGACGTGCGCGTGTCGAGCAGGAGGTCGTAGTAGAGGAATTCGTTTATATGGACAAATTCTCCCAGCCTCGAGAGAGCGAGAATGAGCTGGTACATACCGGCATAGCGGTACTGCTCCCAGTTGCCGGAGACTGCCTTCCGGAGGGCGTCCGTGCGGACCAGGATGACGCTGCCGAAGTCGAAGTCGTCCCTCAGCGAGCCCTCCTGCCAGTCGATTACGGGATGCGGCTCGATTGAGGTGCCGCTATCGCTGAATCGGTCCGAATAGCAGAGTACTGCGCCGGTGTATCGGGCGACCTGCAGCATACGCTCCAGCCCGCGGTCAACCCAGCGTATGTCATTACTTCCGAAATGGAATAAAGTATAGTCAGTTTCCGAAGAAAGTGCGAATTTTTTAACTTCGGAAGACATAGAATGAAATGGAATATCAAATATACGAATCATACTGCTGACAAATATATGCATTTTTAAGTATATTTGTGACTTGACACTATATTGAATCGGATATGAAACTGAACAGAACCATCATTTGCCTTGCTGCAATTCTTGCAGGAGCCGTTTCGTTTGCCGGCACAACTCCCGGCTGGATAAGGAAAAGTTCCATTTCGCCTGACGGACAGAAGATAGCATTTGCCTGGCAGGGAGACATTTATATCGCCCCGATAGGTGGCGGTATGGCAAGCAAGCTGACCTCCAATCCGGCAATGGACAGCGATCCGCTCTGGACGGCAGACGGCAAGAATATAGTATTCTCCTCTGACAGGGAGATTTCGAAGGACGTGTGGACCGTGCCTGCCGAGGGCGGAATCCCGCGCAGGCTGACCACCTACGGAGGCAGCGAGGTCCCTCTCGCAGTGAGTGCTGACGGAAAGGTTTATTTCTCGGCAAACATTCAGCCGGACGTAAAATACGACGGATTCCCGGGTGACCCTCAGCTCTATGCAGTTCCGTTCGAGGGCGGAAGACCTGTGCAAGTGAGCTCCATTCCTATGAGCAACGTAAGTATCAATGCTTCCGGAGACATACTGTACGAGGATATCAAGGGTTATGAGGACTCTATGCGCAAGCATCACACATCTTCCGTTACCCGTGACGTATGGAAGTTCAGCCCGGCAGCGGGTTCCTATACCAAGATGAGTTCCTTCATAGGCGAGGACCGCAATCCGGTTTGGGCCGCTGACGGTGACAGTTACTACTACCTGAGCGAAGAAGGGGGCAACTTCAACGTATGGCGTTCAAGCGTGAGCCGTCCGCAGGAAAAGACCCAGGTGACTTTCCTTCCGGAGCATCCCTGCCGCTATCTGAGCATCGCCGGCAACGGAACCCTGCTCTTTTCATATAACGGTGACCTGTATCGTAAGACCGAAGGCGCTGATCCTGAAAAGATTGAGCTGACAGTCAACGTTGACAAGAACAGTCGCGACGTAATCAGGCGCAGCATTATGTCAGGAATCAGCGACATTTCTGCTGCAGAGGGAGGCAAGGAGCTTGCCGTAGTGGCTCACGGAGACGTGTTTGTCACCGCGGTTGACGCAAAGCTTACACGACGCATCACTAACACTCCCGAAGAGGAAAGGGGCGTAAGTTTTTCAAAGGACGGCAGGTCGATATTCTATGCTGCCGAAAGAAACGGACACTGGGGCATTTACAAATGCAGCCTGGTCAACAAGGATGACAATCTGTTCTCACTGTCCTACGAATTCAAGGAGGAGCAGTTCAGCGAGGGCAACCAGACCTGCTTCCAGCCTCAGGTAAGTCCGGACGGCAAGTGGGTGGCATTCCTGCGCGACCGTACAGAGCTGGTAATCAAGAATATAGAATCGGGCAAGGAAAAAAGCCTGCTCAAGGGGGTCAACTACTCATACAGTGATGGTGACCAGGAGTTCGAATGGGCTCCCGACAGCCGCCACATTCTTGTGAACTACGGTGCGGACGGTGGCTGGAACAATCAGGACATAGCTCTCATCGACATCGACGACTGCAAGATTACCAACCTCACGCGCAGCGGCTACAGCGACGGCGGATTCCGCTGGGGTCTCAAGGGCAAGGTAATGACCTGGAGCACCGACCGAAACGGTTACCGCAGCCACGGCAGCTGGGGTGCCGAAAGCGACGTTTACGCAATGTTCTTCGATGCAGAGGCTTTTGCCAAATTCATCTGCAGCGAGAACGAGGACAAGATAGCTAAGCTCGGAAAGAGCGAAAAGGAAAAGGCAAAGGAGGAGAAGAAGGAGGAAAAAGACTCGCTCAAGGCCGAAAAGGGCAAGAGCGAGAAGCTCAAGCTAGACCTCGATAACCGTGACGACAGGACAGTCAGGCTGACACGCGTTTCCGGCCGTATGGGAGACCATTTCCTCAGCCCGGACGGCACCAAGCTCTTCTACACCATGCGTCTTGAAAAGGGTATGGACCTTTGCTGTCTCAACATCAAGGACGGAAGCATCTCCGTTGTCAGCAAGGGCGTTCGCGGACCTTTCATCGCAGACAGGGACGGAAAATACCTCTATACCCCAGGCCTGCTCGGTATCAGCCGCATCGACATGAACACCGGAAAGAAGGACAAGAGCATCTCATTCTCAAGCGAATACGACTACAAGCCTGCAGAGGAGCGCGCATACATCTTCGAACACTGCTGGAAGCAGGTCAAGGAAAAATTCTACGACGAGAACATGCACGGAGTTGACTGGGATGCGCTTCACGACAACTATGCTCAGTTCCTGCCGTTCATCGACAACGGATATGATTTCCAGGAACTTCTGTCGGAATTGCTTGGAGAACTGAACGGTTCGCATACCGGAGCCCGCTACTATGCAAGGAGCGGAATAGGAACGGGACACCTGGGCGTGTTGTTCGACCAGAATTGGAACGGAGAGGGTCTCAGGATTGCCGAGATTCTGCCGGGAAGCCTGCTGCAGACCGCTTTGCCTGAGCTGGAAGCCGGAGACATAATAACGGCCGTTGACGGTGAAAAGATTGGCAAGGACAAGGCCTGGTACGATGTCCTGCTCTACAAGTCAGGCAAACGCACACGCCTTGACGTCAAGCATGGTTCCAAGACACACAAGGTATTTGTAACTCCTTCATCAAGCGACTCTCAGGGCCTGTACAAGAGATGGGTGCGCAGTCGCGAAAAGATGGTCGAGAAGCTCTCCGGAGGCCGCGTAGGCTATGTACACGTAAAGGGCATGGACTCCGACAGTTTCCGTGAGGTTTATTCCAAGGCGCTGGGACGATACAGAAGCTGCGAAGCGCTTATCGTGGACACCAGGCACAATGGCGGCGGCTGGCTGCACGACGACCTCGTGACCTTCCTCGACGGCAAGGCTTACATCGAGTTCCGCCCTCGCGGACAGTATATCGGCACGGAACCGTATAGCAAGTGGACCAAGCCGTCCTGCGTGCTTATGGGCGAAGACAACTACTCTGACGCCTGCGGATTCCCATATTGCTATAAGGCACTCGGAGTCGGCAAACTTGTAGGCGCTCCGGTGCCGGGCACAATGACCGCAGTATGGTGGGAATACCAGATTGACGGAAGCACCGTATTTGGCATACCTCAGGTGACGTCGTGGGGACTTGACGTGAACCGTGCTCTTGAGAATTATCAGATAGAACCTGACGTGCTTGTATATAACGAGCCCGAAAAGGTTGCTGAAGGAGTTGACCAGCAGCTTGAAGCTGCAGTCAAGCTGATGCTCGGGGAGTAATGTTCTGAGTGTATGAAACGGTTGTTGGTAGTATTTGTCAGCTTTCTTTTGTGCCTTGCGGCATCGGCCCAGGGCACAAGGGAGGTGACAGGCACAGTGAAGGACGAGAACGGAGAGGCTCTCGCGGGTGCCAGTGTCATTGTCAAGGGAGGGTCAAAGAATAATTATGCCCTGACTGACATTGATGGTAAGTACAAGCTTAGCGCAAGGCTGGACGCGTCCAGCGTGCTGGTGTTCTCTTATCTGGGAATGCTTGATGCTGAGGTGGTTGTGGGAAACAAGAAGCAATTGGACGTAGTGCTCAAGGCAGACAGGAATGCTCTTGAAGAGGCAGTCATCACCGCCGGCTACGGTCTCGCGCAGAAGCGTTCGGATATGACGGGTTCGGCTTATCAGGTGACTTCCAATGAGTTGAGCACGCTTCCTGCTGCGCGCATTGACAATATGCTGAACGGACTTGTGCCGGGTATGGTTGTGGACGAGAGCGGGGACGGCGCTGCAAGGTCCAGGTTCAAGATAAGGATACGCGGAGATGCCTCGCTGAGCGCCAACTGCGAGCCTCTGTGGGTGGTTGACGGTGTACCTGTATATACAGGAAGCAATACAAGCAGCACCATTACAGGTATGTCAACAGGTGTCAGTCCCCTGTCCTTCCTCAACCCTGACGATATAGAGTCCATAACGGTGCTCAAGGATGCGGCGACGACTTCCATTTACGGTGCGGACGGAGCCAACGGAGTCATCCTTGTGACCACACGTCAGGGCAAGGGCGATGACAAGGTCAGAATCAGCGCGGATGTGCTTTACGGAATATCCTACGTTGCACCGGAGACCATGACCAAATACTGCAACGCCGAGCAGTGGATGTCACTTGCTCAGGAGGCTTGGACTAATGCCGGATATCTGATGGAGAATTTCCCGTACCGGGACAACGAACACAACAGCTACTCCACCACCGACACAGACTGGCAGAAGGTGTATTTCGGAATGGGAAGCACCCAGGAGGTGAATCTCAAGGCCGATTCAGGCACAAGCAAGGCAAAGCATTATCTTTCAGCAAGTTTCAACCGAGACGAGGGAACCGTCAAGGGCAATGTGCAGAACAGGTTCTCGATAAGGGAGAGATCCGTTTACAAGCTTGGCAAGAGGGTCAGCGCAGACATCAACCTCAATGCTTCCTACAATGTCAACGACCTGTTCTCGATTTCCAAATCATATCTGGAGGTGATTCCGATTTTTTCACCTTATGATGAGGACGGAGTCACTCCGCGCCTGTACAACTACTACTCACAGGATGTAAACAACTACAATCCCGTGATGAAGAAATTCTTCTACAACGAGGTTCCGAATCGTGACCTGAATGACAACAGGCAGATGGCACTGAGCGCCAACGGCACTGCAAACCTCAAGATAGAAATTGCCGAGGGACTGACCGCTACCATTATGGGAGGTGTCAACACACTCAACTCCAATGAGTTGATTTATTACTCCAAGAACACCCTGGACGGACTTACCAGCATAGACCAGGACGGAATGTCACGAAGGTCAAATGCCTACTCGATGGTCTGGAACAACATAGACCGACTCAACTTCAACCGCAATTTCGGCAAGCACAGCGTGGGAGCGATGGCCGGCATCGAACTTGTCAGCAAGGAGCACAGGTCGCTGTATGCCACAGGATACGGATTTGCCAATGACAACATCAAGGAGATAGGATACTCCCAGGAAGCGTCGCGCAAGGGCTACAGCAGTGCATCCAACGGCCGCTCCCTCTCCTATCTGGCGAGCCTCAACTGGTCATACGACAAGCGTTATTATCTTTCGGCTTCCTACAGGCGTCAGGGAACGTCTTCATTCAGCGAGTACGCCAAATGGGGCGACTTCAGTTCGATAGGACTTTCCTGGAACGTGCACAACGAGAGTTTCTGGAAAGTGAAGTGGATGGACAAACTCAAGTTCAAGGCAAGTTTCGGCAACAGCGGCAACTCGAGGGTTGACACGGGTTCGGCCTATGGCACATACTCCTACGGTTCTTCCTATGCATACGGAGGAGCCATAGGCGCCATTCAGAGCGCCGCGCCTAACCCCGGCCTAAGCTGGGAAAACACCTGGATCACCAACCTGGGTCTTGACATCTCACTCTTCGACGGCAGGATTGAACTCAACACCGAAGTATATGACAAATACACCACGGACCTGCTATACAAGGGATTCGTATCATCAATAATTAGCGATGACACGGTGATGCGTAATGTGGGTGAACTGGAAAACCGAGGCTTTGAGCTGGAAGTCATCAGCAAAAGCATAGTCAGGGACAATTTCAAATGGACCACTTCGTTCAACGGTGCCGTGAACCGCAACATCATACGCAAGCTCTATAACGGAATGCATACCGGTTTTTTTGACTATGTCTGGATGGAAGGCGCAAGCAAGGATGCCTGGTGGCTCAGCCGCTGGGCGGGCGTCGATCCGGTATCGGGAGCGCCTATGTGGTATGATGCCAACGGAGACCTTACCTACAGTTTCTCCTACAACAACAGGGTGCTGCTCAGTCAATACGACAAGCAGCCTGACTTCCGCGGAGGTATGCGCAACACAATAAGCTGGGGCGACTGGTCCCTGGTGGTATTCCTTACCTACACCATTGGCGGTTGGGATTATGTCAATATGTACAGTGACGGCTACGACATACTCAACGAGAACGTAATAATCGAAGAACTCGACCACTGGCGTAAACCGGGAGACATTTCCGCCAACCCTCGCCACGCGTACAAGGTCAGCACAAGTTCCGCGATGGGATCAACGCGCTTCCTCTACAGCAAGACCAGCGTACAGCTCAACAACCTTGCACTCAGCTACAACCTGCCAAAATCAGTGTGCCGCTTCATCGGAGCAAGCAGCGCTACTGCCACGCTGATAGGCAACAACCTCTTTTTCTGGACCCCGGACCAGAGCCGCGACCGGAACAGCTACAAGACATTCTGTTTCACTACCGGAATGACGAGGAACTTTTCCGTCCAGCTTAGCGTCAACTTCTAAAACGATCAGGATATGAAGAACTATAAAGCATTCATTCTAGCAGCCACCTGCCTGATATCATTCGGCTGCACTTCATTTCTGAAGGTCGATACTCTAGGCAAGAGCACCATAGGAGGATTCTTCTCCGACATAGACGGTCTGCGCAGCGCCGGCACAGGCCTGCACTACCTGATGCTCGACTTTGTCGATGACGAACTGTTCTTTATCGGAGAGGTCGCTGCTGACAAGACCAATGTACTGCGCATCAACGCCGACCTCGAGGAGACCAAGATATTTGACTTTGACAACCTTGCCGAGGACACTGCCGGCTACCCGAGAACCACCTGGAAGTCCGGATACGAAATTTGCACCAATGCCAACAACATACTGACTTACGGCAAGCCGCTGCTGGAAAAATACCCTGAGAGCAAGGATATCATCAATAGCCATTTCGCCTATGCCCTGTTTGCAAGGGCTTATATAATATTCTGTCTTACAAACATTTATGCCCAGTGTTACGGCTACACCCCTGATGCCTCGCACCTTGGGGTCGTCCCAATAGACCACATCCCCGGCTTTGACGAGACTCTCAAGCGCAGCAGCGTCGCCGACTGCTACTCCATGGTCATAAGAGACCTCGAGGAAGCGCTTCGACTCTTCGGCTCCGACTCCTGCCCGGACCCTCACTACATCAACGGCCTCGCCTGCGAAGCGCTGCTCGCCAGGGTAATGCTCTACAAGGGAGAATTTGCCCGCGCCTCCGAACTGGCTTCCAAGGTCATAGAGGCAAAGTCGCTGACCCCGAGGGAAGACTACGTAAATATGTTCCGCAAGGCGCAGGACGTCACCGGCAGCGAGGCAATACTAAGGCTCAACTCCTACAATATGACCTGCACCATAGGAAACAAGTGCAACCCTACCTGGAGCACTTCCGCTCTCATACCGGAAGACAGCTTCCTGGCATCTTTCGAGTCGGGTGACATACGCAGGGAGCTTTACACCTATTATGCGGAAGAAGCTGACGGAGAGCAGTTTACAGGACTTGTAGCCACACGCTGCTGTAAATATATTCCGTTCAAGGACGGGGTTGAGGACAAACTCAACAGAAGATGCGACCCGTTCGTACTGCGCGTGTCGGAGATGTACCTGATAAGGGCTGAGGCGGAGTGCAGACGGGAAGGCGGCGACCTTCAGCTAGCAGCAGATGACCTCAAGACCATCAGGGCGAGGGCGCTCGGCAAGGATAAGGCGGAGGTAGCGATAAAATGGGATTCTTCCTCAGACCTGGACAGGCTCATCCAGGAGGAAAAAGCAAAGGAACTGTATCTGGAGGGGCACAGGTTCTTTGACATCAAGCGCAGGCAGGAAGACCTCATCAGGCCTGCGGGCAGCACTTCCCTTCTGAAGACCCTGAAATATCCCGACTACCGTTTCGCTCTGCCTATCAATCAGTTGGAAATGGAGGCAAATGTAAATATCATTCAGAATGACGGTTATACCGGACGAAAAACTTTAGACTGATGAGAATTGATATCAAAAAAGCAATGATTGCACTGCTGGTCCTGTTGTCGCTGCACTCCTGCGAGAAGCATCAGGAGATACTTTTCGATACTCCTTTTGTCAGCATCAGCGATGAGACCGGCACAAGCAGCACGATGACCATAAGCAGTACCGCGAACAACCTGCTGACCTCGCTCAAGGTAGATATCAACGTAAGCGCCGCCAGGTTTACTGACGACATTACGGTTGAATACGAGGTCGTTGCCGGTGACGGGCTCAGGGAAGGAGTGGACTATGTCATCCAGAGCAGCACGCTCAGCCCTCTGGTATTTGAAAAAGGCACTTTCAGCCTGCCTGTAAGACTGCTGTGGAAATACAATGCCGGATTTGACCCGGACAAGGACAATACACTGATTATCAGGCTCAAATCTTCAAGCATGGAAGATATGGTCATCGGTTATCCCGGACCATCGGCCCTCAGAAGTACATTTATATTTACAAAAAAATAAAATCTGTTATGAAAAGAATTGTTTCATTAGTATCAGCCGTGGCATTGTTGGTGTGCTGCGCTGCTTTTACCTCCTGCGACCCTTCAAAGAAGGCTGACAACGAGGTTGCAATCAGGTCTATCAAACTGACCGCTGAACTCAACCCGGGCATCTCCAAGGATATCACCGGGACCATCAGCACGGCTGACAAGACCATGAGCTTTGCCATTCCGGTTTCTCTTGCCAACCGCAATCTCATCCCTACCTTTACCGTCAGCGATAATGACTACATCACCCAGGACGGCAACAAGATTGTTAGCGGAGAAAGCACCATACTTGTAGAAGAGGGCAAGAGCCTTACCGTTTCCGATGACGTTTCCGGTCTTTCCGTAACCTACACCATTAAGGTTATCGACAATGATGAAAAGGCCGTGCTCAACTCCGTACTCTTTGCTGCCGCAGATAACGAACTTCTTGAGGCAGACGTGGTTCCTGAGCAGATCAGCGAGAATATGCTCGTCAGGGTTCCTGGCAACGCTTTCCTGCAGACCCTCGTCATCAGCGTCAGCTGCGGTGAGGGAGACGTGGTAAAGGTCAACGGGTCCGAGCCGGTTGACGGAAAGCTTACCGTAGATACCGCATTCCCTATCGACATCACCGTGACCGATGAGGTTGCAGGCGCAACTTCCAAGTATGTTCTCAAGGTCGGAAAGATTCTCGGCTATGTGGTAAGCAAACTCGGAGAGTATTCCAAGCCTGATGCCAAGATGAATGACTATCACGCTCTTGCCATCAACCCTGTTGACAAGCTTCCTTATATTCTTTTCACCGCGACTGACAACCACACCACAAAGGCAAGGTTCAACGTTGTAAAATGGGACGGCTCTGCATTTTCACTTGTCGGCGAACCGTCTTTCAGCGATACCACCGCCACCGCATCGACACCTTCCATCTGCTTTGACAACAACGGAACTCCTTTCGTAATGTACAAGGGTGGCGAGGTAAGCAGCTTCTACTCAGTGCGCAAACTCGAAGGCGGCAAGTGGAACCGCGTGGGCGAGAGCACCTCGACCGTAAAAGTCACCTCACAAATGATTGATCCGGAACTTTGCATAGATGCAAAGGGCAATCCATACCACTACTTCTCAGGCAACACAAAGAACACACCGAGCTACAGAAATACGACTCTGACATACTTTGACTCGAACAGCTGGAACGAAAGCGTGGTATCTAACCTTCCGACCTACGGCAGCGGTTCAACATCAAGTTCAGGCACATACTACGGAACCAGATTTGCGAAGTGCGGGTCCGACACCTACGGGCTGTTCCACTACAATCAGTTCGGATTCTACATTATGAAGGTCAACGACGACCGCAGCCTCAGTCCTGTTGTCGAGAATTACATTCCTGAAGGTGAGTCTTATGCGCTTCCTGGCAATGCCGATATCTGCGCAGACGACGAAGGCCAGCTCTACGTCCTTGAAGGCAGCCATCAGGCAGGCAAGATGCAGATTTACAAGATTGACCCTGAAAAATCATCGGTAGCAGCATATGGAAGCCCTATTCCTGTAACCGTAGGCTCAAACGGAAGCATCTCAGAAGACCTTGTGTTTGCAATCAACGGCAGCGACAAGACCATCGTGCTGGTCAAGGGAGCAGAGGAAGGAGACCTGGATGTGTTAAGCATTGCAATCGGCGATGAAAACGCACAATTTGCCGAATTCAGAAGACTCGGCGAATCGTCATACAAGCGAGTTCCTCATCTGGAATATGCGTCAGACAACACCTTCTACGCAAGCTACGTAGCCTACAACGCCACAGACAAGATCTACTGGATCGAACTCTACAAGATAGCACTCGAAGAAGACATCATCCCAGGCGAATGATAGTCACAAGGAGGTACCTTCAATTGAGCTAAACCTCGGAAACAACAAGCAAGGGGCCGAACGGTAACACTGTTTCGGCCCCTTCTTCAATTTCGGGAAACCGTGCAATTCAGGCGCTGTCGGAAAACTCAGGCGGGTCAAATTCGGTGAAATAGGTTTGGAAAACTATGATAATTGAGTATATTTGTGGTATGGACACAAAACTTGTAATCATTCCGACATACAACGAAATTGAAAATGTCGAAAAAATCATAAAGGCGGTTCTTGCTTTGGAAGAGGGCTTTGACATCCTGATCATTGATGACGGGTCCCCTGACGGAACTGCTGCGGCCGTCAAAAGGCTTCAGGCTCAATTTGAAGGTCGTCTTCACCTGATAGAAAGGTCCGGCAAGCTGGGGCTCGGAACTGCCTACCTGACAGGATTTAAATGGTCGCTCGAGCACGGATATGACTACACCTTTGAGATGGATGCTGACTTTTCTCACGCGCCTTCCGACCTTCCGAGGCTGTATGCCGCCTGCAGGGACGGCGCTGATATGTCGATTGGTTCAAGATACTGCAAGGGTGTTAGCGTTGTGAACTGGCCGATAGGCCGAATCCTGATGTCTTATTTTGCATCCGTTTATGTGCGTACGGTTCTCCGTTTCAAGATTTACGACAGCACGGCAGGATTTGTTTGCTACACAAAGCGGCTTCTGGAAGCCATTGATTTTGACGCCGTTCAGATGAAGGGCTACGGTTTCCAGATAGAGATGAAGTACACCACCTACAAACTCGGATACAAGATTGCGGAAGTTCCGGTTATCTTCATAAACCGTCAGGAAGGCACTTCCAAAATGTCAGGAAGCATATTCGGCGAGGCATTCTGGGGCGTGCTCAAACTTCGCTTCAGGAAGATAACGGCAAGAAAATAGCCCGGTCGTCACCGTACAATGAAACTGTTTCTTCTGCTGTTTCTGACAGCATTCAGGGTTGCCTTTGTAGGTGACCCTCAAGTTGACGACAGCACCGAGCTCGGCTTTGCCAGGGCATCGGTGTTTGCCGAGTTACTCGAGAGGAAAGACCTTGATCTGGTGGTGATTATGGGAGATCTGGTCAACGAGAAAACCGAACTGCTTCCCGCCTGCTTCGGAATACTGGACTCGCTGCCCTGCCCCTGGGTCAGGGTTCAGGGCAACCACGACGGCAAGGCTATTCCCGCTGACAGCAGCTTCGTTGCCGGAGGAATTCGTTTTGTCCTACTGAACAGGGAAGACTCTCCCCTGCCACGAGAGAGAGCCGGCGAAAAGACAGTATTCTGCTGCCACTACCCATTCGGAGCGGTTGCCGACAGCAGCTCCAACTGCCTGTATGTCAGCGCACATCTGCACACGGTATTCCGGGAAATGAAAGGCGGGGCGCAGCATCTGGGGGTCGGCGCAAGCTGCGGAACCTGGTGGCGCGGAATCCCCGACCGGCACGGCATTCCCTATGCTCTGATGAACTGCGGAGCGCGGCGCGGCTACTTTGTAGCACAATTCTTCCCCAAGCGGAGTCGCAACTGGTTCCGGCTGGAGTACAAGGTCATAGGCGAGAACGAGAGCGTGCAGGGAAAGGCGTTCGTAAATGACAGTTCATTGGTAATCAATCTGTTCGGCGGTGCTCCGTTCGGGTCGCTGGAGGTCAGGACGCCGCGAGGCTGGCGCAAGGCAGAGCGGCTGGAGGCGATAGACCCGGAGGTTCAAGGATTGATTGAGCTTAACCGTAATACTCCGCGCGAGCTCAAAAAGCGGAACAGGAGGGCTTATATCCCTATGTTAAGGCGGAATTCGCCTCATCTCTGGGAGTTGCCGCTGGAGGAGTTCGCAGGGAAAAACGGCGAGAAGCGGCAGAAAGCCGGCGCGGCGCCGGACAGCGGCGGACGGCAGGCAACTGAGAAGCGGCAGGCAGATTGCGCGCTGCCGGCAATAGGAGACAGAATAAGAATCAGATACAGAGACGCTTCGATGAGAGTGAAGTGCGAAGTTGAAGTTCAGAAATAGTATGAAAGAATTGTATATCAAGCATATAGCAGGGCTGATGGAGTTGCGGCCGTGGCAGGGGGAGAATTGTGTGGAAATGTTTGCGCAGGGCGATACTATTCCGTTTATCAGCCGTTACCGCAAGGAAAAGACGGGAGGGATGGACGATGCGGACATTGCCCAGGTGAAGCATCTTGCAGATGTCTATGATGATATGGAGAAGCGTAAAGTTACCATAATCAAGACTATAGACGAGGCGGGAGGACTGACGGACGAACTGCGGGAAAGGATAGAGAATCTTACCGACCAGACCGAACTTGAGGACTTGTACCTGCCTTGGAAGCCAAAGCGCAGGACGAGGGCAACCGCAGCGCGCGAACTTGGACTGGAGGGGCTTGCAGACCTGATTTGGCAGCACAGAAGCCGAAATCCCGAGCTGGATGCCCAGCGCTTCGTCTGCGGAAGTGCGGAAATGAAAAAAGCCGCTCTGCAGGGTGCTCCGGATGCCGAATCGGCACTCTCAGGAGCAAGGGATATCATTGCGGAAAGAATCAGCGAAGAAGCACCCATACGCGAAGCGATGAGAGCTTCGTTCAGGCAGCGGCGTATCGTATCGAAGCTCAGAGGCTCGGGCAAGGACAAGGCTGATGCGGCCAAATACCGCAGCTACTTCGATTACAGTTTTCCGCTTGCCCGCATTCCTTCTCACAATCTGCTCGCCATCCTAAGGGCCGAAACTGAAGGCATAGTAAGCGTCAGCCTTGATACCGATGCCGAAAAGTGCTGTGCCAAAATATATTACGAGTGGGCCCGGAAGCACGGATACGCCCCGGAAAGGAGTGCATCGCAGATAAGGGAAGCGATTGCGGACTCTTTCAAGCGCCTTATCGAGCCGTCAATCAGCGCGGAGGTCATCAGGGAAGCCAAGGAAAAGGCGGACAGGGAAAGCATAAAGATTTTCGGAGATAACCTCAGACAGCTGCTGATGGGCGCGCCTGTAGGACAGAAGCGGACCATGGCTATTGATCCGGGATTCCGCAACGGTTGCAAGATTGTCTGTCTGGACAGGCAGGGTGAACTTCTGCACCACCAGATAATCTATCCTCACCCACCCCAGAATGAGAAGGTCAAATCGATAATGGCGCTGCAATCGATGATTGACAAGTATGGCATCGAGGCGGTCGCCATAGGCAACGGAACGGCATCAAGAGAGACGGAAGAACTGATGCGCAAGGTCAGCCTGCCGGAAGGCTGCAAGGTCTGGACGGTGAGCGAAGACGGGGCATCGATATACTCCGCATCGGAAGCTGCCAGGAAAGAATTCCCCGACCAGGATGTTACCGTAAGGGGCGCCGTGAGCATTGGCCGCCGGCTTATGGACCCGCTTTCAGAACTGGTAAAGATTGACCCGAAGAACTTGGGAGTCGGTCAGTATCAGCACGATGTGGACCAGACTATGCTTAAGCGGGAATTGGACGAGACCGTGGAGAGTTGCGTCAACCGCGTCGGAGTAAACCTCAACACTGCCTCTTCTTATCTTCTTGCATATGTGGCCGGAATAGGGCCTTCGCTAGCGGAGAACATAGTCGCCTACCGCAATGCCAACGGAGCCTTTGCCAGCAGGGACGAACTGCACAAGGTGCCTCGGCTGGGGCCTAAGGCATTCCAGCAGTGCGCAGGCTTCCTCAGGGTTCAGGGGGCAGCCAATCCTCTGGACAATTCTGCCGTCCACCCGGAATCCTACGGGATTGTTGACAGGATGGCCTCAGACCTTGGTGTAAGTACCGGCGAACTTGTTGGAAATGAGACTCTTTGCAAGGGAATCAAGGCAGAAGATTATGTGGAAGGAGAGGCCGGACTGCCTACCGTTCTGGATATACTCAAGGAGCTGGCAAAGCCGGGCAGGGATCCGAGGGAGGCGGCAGTTGACTTTGCCTTTGCGGATGACATCCACGACATCGAAGATCTCAAGCGCGGGATGCAACTTCCGGGCATAGTGACCAACATAACCAATTTCGGAGCCTTCGTTGATATAGGTCTGCACGAAAACGGACTTATACACGTGTCCCAACTGGGTCCGAGAGGTACAGAAACGGGCAAGGTCCTCAAACTCCACCAGCATATAAAGGTTGTGGTGAAAGATGTGGACCTTGAACGTAAGAGGATTGCCCTCGCTCTAGTACCTGAAAGGACTCTTTCTTGACTTTTGTTCTTCCTGGACAAATTCTGCCGAATCAGGCTCTGCCGGCTGCTTCGGTTCCCCCTTGATCGCAGCGTCAAAAGTATCTGCCACCCTTGACAGGAAGCCCTTGGCTGAGTCTTCCTGGGCTTTTTCGGCAGGCTTTTCCTGAGGCTTGGCATCAGCTGCAGCGCTGGCAGCGGTTTCCGCTTTTTCGAACTTTGCCTGAACCGGAGAAGAGCTCTGAGCCGGAGCAGCCGCCTTGACTGCAGAAGGTTTGTCAGTCTTGAGTGTAACAACCTGAGAGGCAAGTTTGCGGAACTGATCCTCGCTTATCATGGAGCAGGTTCCGTTGAAGCTTGCGCCCATCTCGACCTGAAGCTTGCGCACGTTGATATTGCCGTTGATTACTGCGGTTGCCTTGACCGAGAGCAGGTTGTTGACATAAACGTCACCTTCCACCGTTCCGAAGAGGTCAATGTCGTTGCAGATGATGCTTCCCTTGATTTTGGCGGTCTCGCCTATCACTACCCGGCCTTCGGAGTAGAGTTTGCCCTCCATCTGACCGTCTATCCTGATATCGCTGCGGGAAGAGATGTCACCGCTGATTACTACGCTTTGTCCGATGCGGCTGACCTCACCCGCGTAAGCTGCTGTGTTGCTTTCTGATGGCTTCATATTTGGTTTACGATTCTAGATTTTTCCTTTTCCGTGACAGGCCTTGTATTTCTTTCCGCTTCCGCAAGGGCAAGGGTCGTTGCGTCCCACAGTCTTTTCAACCTTTATCGGTGCGCGCGACTTTGCCTCGCCGTTGGTACTGAGGTCCTGGTGACGGGTCTGCATATTGCTGAAGTCCTGCTTGTGCTGTACCGCACGCTGAGGCTGCTGGTTCTCTCCCTCGGAGAGATAGAGGAATGAACGGAAGAGGAACGAAAGAACGTCCTTGTTCAGGCTCTCCAGCATTTCCGCAAAGAGGTTGTAGCTCTCAAGCTTGTAAACCACGATTGGGTCCTTCTGTTCGTAAGAGGCGTTCTGCACGCTCTGCTTAAGGTCATCCATCTGGCGGAGATGTTCCTTCCAATGATCGTCTATCTCCTTGAGAATGATGGTCTTGGTAAGAGTCTTGACCACCTCGCGGCTGTCGCTGTTATATGCCTTTTCAAGATTCACTCCCATCCTGAGCACCTTGCGGCCGTCAGAAACAGGGATGGCGATATTCTGGTAGATTGTACCCTGAGTTTCGTAAACGTGCTTGATTACAGGCGCAACCTTTTCCACTATAGCCTGCATTCTGCGGTCGTAAACGGACTGCATCTGCTCTACGATGCGCTCGGCGATTGCATCAGTCCTGGACTTGTCATAGAACTGGGCATCAAAGCCGCAGTCGATTGAGTATGAGGCCATAAGCAAATCCTGGAACTCCTCGAACGGCAGGTCCTTGTACTTCTTGACAAAGAGGTCGGCTGTATCAAGCATCATATTGCGGAGGTCGATTTCAACCTTCTCTCCGCTGATTGCGTTGCGGCGGCGGGAGTAGATGGCCTCACGCTGATAGTTCATCACGTCATCATACTCGAGCAGGCGCTTGCGGACACCAAAGTTGTTTTCCTCAACCTTCTTCTGGGCCTTTTCAATCGCATTGGAAAGCATAGGAGCTTCGAGCACCTCGTCATCCTGCATTCCGAGCTTGTCCACGACTCCGGCAATACGCTCAGAGCCGAAAAGACGCATCAGTTTGTCCTCGAGCGAGATGTAGAAAGTCGAACTTCCCGGGTCTCCCTGACGGCCGGCACGTCCCCTGAGCTGGCGGTCAACTCGTCTGGAGTCGTGTCTCTCGGTTCCGAGAATGGCAAGACCTCCCTTGGCCTTTACCTCCGGAGAAAGCTTGATATCGGTACCACGGCCAGCCATATTGGTGGCAATCGTGATGGTACTTGACTCTCCGGCGTGGGCTACTATCTCCGCTTCCCTCGCGTGCTCCTTGGCATTGAGCACGTTAGGCTTGATTCCGCGGAGCTTGAACATCCTCTCGAGCAGCTCGGAGGTATCGACGTCGGTTGTACCGATAAGCACCGGCCTTCCCTCCTTCGACAGGGCTATCGCCCTCTCTATCACTGCGTTGAACTTGGCCCTCTTGGTCTTGTATATGAGGTCGTCCTGATCGTCGCGAATTACCGGACGGTTGGTCGGGATAACCATCACGTCAAGCTTGTAGATGCTCCAGAATTCGCCTGCCTCGGTTTCTGCGGTACCTGTCATTCCGGCGAGCTTGTGGTACATTCGGAAGTAGTTCTGCAGCGTTATGGTTGCGAAAGTCTGTGTGGTAGCCTCGACCTTGACGTGTTCCTTGGCCTCGACTGCCTGGTGCAGGCCGTCACTCCAGCGGCGTCCTTCCATGATACGGCCGGTTGACTCGTCCACGATCTTGACCTTTCCGTCAGGTGATATGATGTAGTCAACATCCTTTTCGAACATTGAGTATGCCTTGAGCAGCTGCTCCACAACGTGCACGCGCTCGCTCTTGATGGAGTAGTCCTCGAGGAGCTCGTCCTTCTTCTGCTGCTTCTCGGCTGCGGAGAGGCTGTCGTCGTGCATTATCTCGGCAGTGCGCGCGCCCACGTCAGGAAGCACGAAGAAGTCCTCCGCGCCAACGGCCTTGGCAAGAACCGCGTCTCCCTTGTCGGTCTTGACTACAGAGTGAAGCTGTTCATTGATAACGAAATACAACTCGTCAGTCACGACCGGCATCTCGCGCTCGTTGTCCTGCATATAATAATTTTCCACTTTCTGGAGCAGCACCTTCATTCCGGGCTCGCTGAGGAACTTGATGAGAGGCTGATATTTAGGCAGACCCTTATGCGCACGGAGCAGGAGCTTTCCGCCCTCGTTCTCGTCGCCGGCAGCTATGAGTTTCTTCGCCTCGTTGAGAGTCTGGTTCACGAGCAGTCTCTGAGCCTTGTAGAGTTCCTCGACATATGGGTTAAATTCGCCATAAAGCTTGTCATCGTCAAATGCCGAGTCGCGCTGCACCGGTCCGGAGATGATGAGCGGGGTTCGGGCGTCATCGATGAGCACCGAGTCAACCTCATCGACAATCGCGTAGTGATGCTTGCGCTGCACAAGGTCCTCGGTAGAGAAGGACATATTGTCGCGGAGGTAGTCAAAGCCAAATTCGTTATTGGTACCGAAGGTTATGTCGCAGTTGTAGGCTCGGCGGCGGGCCTGGGAGTGCGGCTCGTGCTTGTCGATGCAGTCAACGCTCAGTCCGTGGAACATATAGAGCGGTCCCATCCACTCGGAGTCACGCTTCGAGAGGTAGTCGTTGACGGTCACCACGTGCACGCCCTTGCCTGCAAGCGCGTTGAGAAATACCGGCAGGGTCGCTACGAGGGTCTTACCTTCACCCGTCGCCATTTCCGCAATCTTGCCCTGGTGGAGGGCTATGCCTCCAACGAGCTGAACGTCATAGTGGACCATGTCCCAGACTATCTCGTTTCCACCTGCAACCCAATGGTTTACATATATTGCCTTGTCGCCTTCGATGCTGACGAAGTCCTTGTTCTGGCCGCAAAGGTCGCGGTCAAACTGGTTTGCGGTGACAACCACCTTTTCGTTTTCTTTGAAACGCCTGGCGGTTGACTTCATTATGGCGAATGCTTCAGGAAGTATCTTGTTGAGACACTCTTCGATTGCTGCGTCCTCATCCTTGACGAGTTTGTCAGACTCTCCGGCAAGTTTTTCCTTTTCGGAAACAGGGATGTCCCTGTCAAGTTCCGTCTTTATCTCCGCAATGCGGTTCTCGAACGGAGCTTCTACTTCACGAAGCTGCCTCTTGAGCTCTTCGGTGCGTGCCCTGAGGTCATCGTTGTTAAGGGAGTCAATTGAAGGATAGATATCCAACACCTTCTGCAGCAAAGGTTTGACTGCCTTGTAGTCGCGGTCGGCCTTGGTGCCGAATACCTTGGAAATTATTGATGTTAGTGACATAATTCCGTTTTGTTACAAAATAATTCACAAATATAATAAAAATAATGCTATATTTGTAATCCGATTGCAGGATTAGCACATCGGTAGTGCATTGGCTTCCCAAGCCAAGGAGGCGGGTCCGACTCCCGTATCCTGCTCAAAAATAGACGGGACGCGTGTGCGTCCCTTGTTTTTTTATGGGCAATTACCTCAAAAAGTGGATTGAGCACGCCAGACCGCGTTCTCTTATGCAAAGTATGATGCCGGCGGTGCTGGCAACAATATGTGCAATCGGTTCCGAAAAGTTCAATATCCTTTGCGGGTTTGCAGCAATCTTAGGCGTCGTGTGTGCCCATCTCGCACTTAACCTTGCCGATGACTGGTTTGACTACCGCATCGATATGATGGGCGACCGCGACAAAGTCATACGTCAGGGATTCAGGGCAATGAGCGTGAAATATCCGTATTTAACCGATGGCAGCGAGACTCCGCGCAGCGCTGCGGCAGCCATTGCAACGTTTGGCGGGATTGCCCTCACCTGCGGTTTGGGCATCTTCATCTATCGTACCGTAGGTTGCGGTTTTGGAGGGGCACAGGGAAGTTGGATCATTCCGGCAATTACCGCCGCCTGCGCATTTCTCGGGATGTTCTACTCCGCTCCGCCGCTCAAGCTGTCCTTCCGCGGGCTCGGAGAAATGGTGATAGGATTTATTTTCGGCCCGCTGCTGATGTGGGGAGTATATTACTCTACCGCAGGAAGCATAGATGCAGGCATCAGCTTCGTTTCCATTCCCGTAGGACTGCTGGTGCTCAACATCCTGTTTACCCACTCGTTCATCGACATGGAGGGTGACGCGGCATCCAACAAGATGACTTTTGCCCGGCTTCTCGGCAACCGCAAGCTCTGCCTTGCCGCCTCCTATATCTTTACCTTCGTTCCTTTCATTATGATTGTCATTGCAGTTGCCACAGGAGTGCTGCACCCTATATACCTGACTGTCCTGCTCGTAATCCCGAGGGGAATATGGCTCTGTCATTCCCTCCACTGCTTTTCGGCTGACAGTTCTCACAAAAACGAAATCCCGGACCAGCCATACAGATGGCTCGGACCTATGGCAAAGAACTGGGACATTGTGAGGGAAAAGGGCTTAGACTGGTTCCTGATGCGTTGGCTCTGTGCAAGGAACATTCTTTCCGGATTTTGCGCAATGATGATTATTTCCAAAGTTATTACATTGATTATAGGATAATTATGTCAGCAATCAAACAGGCATTCTACCTTCCGTTCTGGTGGTTCAGAGCAAAGTTTTTCGGACGTACGGCTCCACTTCAAAGCGTGATATTCATTTCTGACCGATGCAACCTTTCCTGCAAGCATTGCAGCGTTTACAACCATAAGGCACCGGTTTCCAAATCCTGGGACCAGATCAAGGAAGAACTCGAGTATTGCTACCGTCTGGGATCACGTTTCATCGACTTCGAGGG
>SAMEA3663015__coassemble_299_pt1 | contig 22061 bp, 19 predicted proteins | sample SAMEA3663015__metabat2_high_PE_009 | metagenome-assembled genome bin SAMEA3663015 (sample SAMEA3663015) | pig gut metagenome | biome: pig gut; feature: pig-associated habitat; material: faeces | place: France | collected 2012
CTTCTTATATTTGTTAGTCGCAAAACAAAGGATTATGTTGAAGTTATTGTTTATCTGTATGCTTTCCCTCCTTCAGGCTCTTCCGTCAGAAGTATTTTTCGGCGGGCAGCGCCAACATGTGCAGGGAATTGCTTATGACAGCAGTGAGGACTGTATGTATATGTCCTTCACCAGCCGCTTTGTCAAAGTCGATATGCAGGGCAATCTGATAGCCTCGATAGACCGCATCCAGGGCCATCTTGGCGCCATGACCTTCGATCAGGGCAGCCGCAGGGTCTATGCCTCGCTCGAATGCAAGGATGACGAGATAGGTGCCGGCATAGCAAAAACCCTTGGTACACAAGCCGTTGGCCGTTCAGACTCGCATTTCTACATAGCCATTATCGACGTTGACAAACTTGACCGTCCGGGAGTCGATCCCGAGGACAACGACGTGTTCAGGACAGTCTGTCTCAACAAGGTTATGGAAGATTATTCAGCAACGGTACAGACCGCTGACGGTCCCCGCGAGCACCGCTACGGTTGTTCGGGCATTGACGGCGTTGCAATCGCTCCCGCTGCCGGAAAGGCTGGAAAGTCCGGAAAGGACTATCTTTACGTTGCATACGGCATCTATTCCGACAATTCACGCGAAGATAATGATTATCAGATACTTCACCGCTATTCTTTGCCTGAGCTTGACCGACTCGCCCGAACAGTGCGCTTCGGCGAACTGCACTCGAGCGGACCTGCAAAGCCGGGAAAGGAGTACTTCGTCCACACCGGCAACACTTCTTACGGAGTGCAGAATCTTGCCTACGACCCGCATACCCGCTGCCTCTTCCTTGCCGTCTATCCCGGCCGCAAACCGCAGTATCCCAATTACAAGCTTTTCGCTGTCAGTCTGGAAAACAAAGCTTTCAAGGCCCCTCTGAAGGGCGGCGACGCCACACTCAAACTGCAGTTTTCCCTCCGTTCCGACGGGGCTCTCACCGACAGCGACAGCGGCACCTCCGGCTGGCGCTTCCCTTACGGCTCCACGGGTCTCTGTCCGCTCGGCGGCGGCCTCTGGTACATCTCCGAAAACGGCAAAAACGCTGAAGGCGAATTCTGCCGCGCCCGTCTTTATCGCTGGGTAGGCCGGCCGGATGCCGCTTTCGAGAAGAATTCCTCCCTATGAAAAAGGTGAAAAAGGGCGAGGGCGCTTATGCGCTGGTGACCGGGGCGAGTTCCGGGATTGGCCTGCAATATGCCCGCCAGCTCGCGCAGCGAGGCTATAACCTGCTGATGGTCAGTAATGAAGACTCTGTCCACGAAAGAGCTCGTGACATTGCATCCGGCTTTGCGAAAGTGTCTGTACGCGGATTGGTGCTGGACCTTGCCGAGACCGGGGCGGCTGAGAGTCTGCACTCGTACTGCGCTGAGAACGGGCTTCAGGTCGAGGTGCTGGTGAACAACGCCGGAATCTATCACAACTGTGATTTTCTGGATGACAGCTGGAGGTTCAACTCCGCGATAATGCTGCTGCACGTCTATACTCCGACTATGCTGATGTATCTTTTCGGAAAGGATATGGCAGCGCGTGGCTACGGTTACATATTGAATATGAGTTCGGTAACCTCCGCTTTCTCCGTTCAGAGGATAGGCATTTACTGTTCGACAAAAGCCTATCTGCAGCGAATTTCGCGTTCGGCGCACGTCGAACTTTCCGGCAGGGGAGTGGTCGTGACCTGCGTCAGACCGGGGGCCGTGGCTACCGACCTGTACAATCTCAGCGGTTCGGCCCGCCGTCTGGGACTTGCCCTGGGCTATATAACTACGCCTGAACGGCTTGCGCAAAGGGGACTTGATGCGATGTTTCGCGGACGCTCCTGCCTGACTCCGGGACTTTATACAAAGTTGCTTGATCTGCTTATAAGGTTTGTTCCGACTTGGGCACTCAAGCTAATAAGAAGATGGGGAATTTATTGATATGGACCAACCTAAGATAGAACGGCTTCTGCGTTTGATGAAGTATCTTTCGTCAAACGTCAATTATTCGATAGGGGAGTTGAGCCGCAAGCTCGATATGTCTCCGCGAACCGTTTACAGGTACATAGATACTTTCAAGTCGGCGGGTTTTTCCGTTGTCAAGCTCTACTCGGACGTGTATAAGCTGTTGAGTATGCCGAAGGAATCTGTGGATCTCGACAAACTGATTTATTTCTCCGAAGAGGAAGCGTATCTTGTCAATACACTGATAGAAAACCTTGCTCCGACCAACTCTCTCAAGGCTAATCTCAAAGAGAAGCTCTCGGCAATATACAGCCAGACATCCATTGCGGATTTTGTTGACCGGAAAAGCAATGCGGCCCACGTGGAACTGCTTGGCGAAGCCATCAAGAACAGGTGCAAGGCAGTACTGGTCAACTATCAGTCGGCCAGTTCTCACAGTACAAGAGACAGACTGATAGAACCTTATGACTTTACCTCGGACTATGTTGACGTTTGCGCGCTGGACCTTGAGGACGGCCGCAACAAGATATTCAAGATTTCCAGGATAGGGGAGGTTCGTATGCTGGATGAGGAATGGACAAGGGAGGGCGAACACCGACGCAAGGGTATGGACGTTTTCCGCTTCTCCGGCGATACCGCGCAGCGGGTGCGTCTGCGCATGTCCACTATGGCAAAGAACCTGCTCGTGGAAGAATTCCCCCTTGCAATCCGGGACCTCAGTCCTGACGGGGAAGCCTGGCTGCTCGATACCGAGGTGTACAGCTTTGTGGGCATAGGCCGCTTCTATCTGGGTCTTGCAAGCGAAATTAGCATCATGGACAGTCCGGAGTTCGAGGCATATATCGCCGATTATGTCGGAAGGAACCTCGTGCGCGGAGCTTATCGTTGCAGCCGATAGCGGCGATAGAAACAAACACGGACAAAAGCTTTGCAAAACACTACCAAGGATATAACTTTGCAGCGTCGTAATGATACGGCAGACATTTAACATTATAAATATCAATATTATGAAAGCACTTATCATCATCGCTGCAATGCTTGTTCTCGTAGTTGTACTCAAGGTTCTTGACGCTCTTACCTCCGGTCGTATCAACAGCGTTGGAGCAAAGTCCAACAGTCTCTCCAGAAATATGCCCCGCATCGACATAAATGATCCAGAGAGCATCAAGGCGGGCATTGCTTACTACAAGGATCTCGAAGACTAATTGAAACTTATGGAACTCAGACAGCTGAAATATTTCGTAAAGACTGCGGAAACCCTCAATTTCTCCGAGGCTGCCAGGGAGTTGTTCATCACTCAAAGCACGCTTTCGCAGCAGGTGCGCTGTCTGGAGCAGGAATTGGGCGTGGACCTTTTCCAGCGTGACTCGCACGGAGTTATGCTCACGGAAAACGGGGAACGCCTCCTGCCTATAGCCAGGCGTACGCTTGAGGACGCCGATCAGTGCTTTACGCAGATCAGTGACCTCAAGCAGATGCTGTCCGGAGTTCTTAACATAGGCATTTCTTATACCTTTGCGCCTGTTTTGATGGAAGCGGTGAAGGAATTTACCGCGCAGTATCCCGGAGTGCGGCTCAATATCATCTGTCGCACAATGGAGGAACTGCTGGAACTGCTTAAGAAGCGCGAAGTTGACTTTGTACTTTGTTTCAAGCCACACATTACTGACAATGAAATAGAGTCTCACATACTTTTCGACAATCAGCTTTCCGTCATAGTCAGCCGTACTCATCCGCTTGCGGAGAGGTCCTCTATCGGCATTGGGGACATTCTTCCGTACCGTGTGGTGATGCCTGCGCGCGAGACTCAGGCCAGGAAAGCATTCGAGCTCTTCTTTCCGGGTACGACGGAAAAGCTGAAAGTCGTTGTTGAGAGCAATGAGGTCCACGTCATTCTCGACCTGGTCCGTACCACGCAGATGGTGACATTCCTCTCCGAGGCGACACTCTACCAGAACAACGGCCTTGTTGCCATACCGATAGATGCGCCTGACACCCAGCTCGAGGGGTGTGTGCACACGCTCAAGAAGGTTTACAGGAAGCGTGCTGCTGAAGAATTTATCCGTATCCTGAGGGCGACGGACGCCGTACGGGAGCGGGCAAACGGTTGGTTAAAATGACAATAGCACTTTCTATCATTATTCTCTGCACCGTAATCGCCCTTGGAAAACTGCTGGGCCGGTGCAAGATTTTCGGCATCTCGTTAGGTGTTACCTGGATTCTTTTTGTCGGAATAGTTTTTTCCCATTTCGGCTATGTCCTTGATCCGGGCTTGCTTCATTTCGTCAAGGAACTAGGGCTGATTTTCTTTGTCTACAGCATCGGTATGCAGGTCGGTCCAAGCTTTTTTTCAAGTTTCCGCAAGGGTGGCGTCACGCTGAACCTCCTTGCTGTGCTTCTGGTTTTGTGCGGGGTCGGCGTAACTGCGCTGCTGATAAGGCTTACCGGTATCGAGGCACCTGTAATGGTGGGCGTGATGTCGGGTGCCGTAACCAATACGCCCGGCCTGGGAGCTGCCCAGCAGGCTTATGCCGACGCTACGGGCGGGGACCCTTCCGGTATCGCCCTCGGATATGCCGTTGCCTATCCTTTGGGAGTGGTCGGAGCCATCCTTTCGTTCATTCTGCTGAAATTCCTGTTCAGCAAGTCTTCACTTTCAAACCACTCGGCTCCATCTTCTGCCGAGTCGGTCGATGCTCTAACCGAAAGGATAGAGCAGGATGCCCTTGCTCACGGAAGGAAGTTCGTGCATCGCAAGATAATCATTTCCAAACGCAAGTTGAACGGAAAGAGACTGGGGTCGCTGGAGTTTGAAAAAATCATCGGTGCATCCATCACCCGCATCCGCAGGTCCGGCATCGAGATTATGGCCAATGCAGATACCATACTTCAGATGGGAGACGTCGTAACCGTGGTAGGCGCCGAGCAGTCAGTCGCCGCGATGGAGAAGATACTCGGAAACTCACTCAAAAAGCTGGATGAGCCCAACCTCATAGCCTTCTTTGCCGGTATTGCTGCGGGATGTGCCCTGGGAAGCATTCCTATCCATTTCCCCGGCATACCCCAGCCGGTCAAGCTTGGTCTTGCAGGAGGACCGCTGATTGTCGCCATTCTGCTGGGCTACTTCGGACCGCGCTTTAAGGTCGTTACCTATACAACCACCAGTGCCAACCTGATGATAAGGGAAATAGGAATATCACTGTTCCTTGCCTGTGTCGGACTTGAAGCCGGAACCGGTTTTGTCGATACCATTGTGAATAAGGGCGGCCTTATCTGGATAGCCTACGGAGCAATCATTACCATAGTCCCTCTACTTATCTGCGGACTCATCGGCAGATTCATCATGAAACTGGGATACAATACCCTTATCGGAGTGCTTGCAGGTGCCAGTACCAACCCGCCAGCGCTTGCCTTTGCCGGCGAACAGGACAAGAACAGTGACGAGGCGGCCGTAGGTTATGCAACCGTATATCCGCTCACAATGTTCCTGCGCGTCCTCTGCGCCCAGCTGATGATACTGATGATGGTATAGGCCCTGACTTGCTTGAACAAGGATTTTTCCAAGGTAAATTTCATATGTCAATCCGGATGACCTCCGTGTCCCAAGGGGACCAGGGGTCATCCTTTGTTTGGACTTGGTCTCAAATGCACTCCGATGTCGGAAGTAATAAAAATAAATGCCCCTCACAATCGTGAGAGGCATTTTTGCGGTGCGGAAGGGACTCGAACCCTCGACCTCCGGCGTGACAGGCCGGCATTCTAACCAGCTGAACTACCGCACCAGCATTGGTTGTTTCTTGAATGCGGATGCAAAGTTAAGTATTTTTTCTGAATCTGCAATAGCGTGATTAAATTTTTTTCACTTTTTTCGTAAATTTGTGGTCTATGTCTGAAGGAAACATCATAATCAAGGGTGCCAGGGTTAACAATCTCAAGAATATCAGTCTGGAGATTCCCCGGGGGAAACTTGTCGTAGTGACAGGAATTAGCGGCAGCGGCAAGTCAAGCCTCGCATTTGATACGCTGTATGCCGAAGGCCAGCGCCGTTTTGCCGAGAGTATGAGTTCGTATGCCCGCCAGTTCCTTGGCCGTATGCGCAAGCCCGATGTCGATATGATAGATGGCATCCCTCCTGCTGTTGCCATTGAGCAGAAGGTGACCAGTCTCAATCCGCGTTCTACGGTTGCTACAACTACGGAAATATATGATTTTCTCCGTCTTGTGTTTGCCCGCATCGGCAGAATCTACAGCCCTGTTTCGGGCCGTGAGGTTAAGGAAGAGGGCATTAAGGACGTATGTGCGTGGATAGAGGCCTCCTCTTCGGCTACTTTCTTCATCCTGTCCGATGTTGGCTACGATACTGCAGAAGACCGTACGGCACTGCTTCTCAAACTTAAAGAAGATGGTTTCAACCGAATTCTCGGAGACGGAAGACCGCAGCGCATAGATGACGTGCTTTCGAGCGAATGCTATCCGGAAAAGGCTTTTCTGCTGCTCGACCGCTTAAGGACCGGCTCCGCAGCGGGCGAAAAGTGTGCGCAGTCCTCCGTTATGGACGAGGATACGTGGGCGAGGTTGCTGTCAAGCGTCGGGGAAGCATTTTCTCGGGGTAACGGACGAATGGCTGTTGCGGTGGACGGCGGGGAATTGAGAGAGTTCAGCAATCGCCTTGAGCTGGACGGCATAGTCTTCCGTAAGAGCGACGACTACCTGTTCAGTTTCAACAGTCCGCTGGGTGCCTGTCCGGTCTGCGGTGGTCTGGGCAGGGTCAGCGGCATCAGCGAGGACCTGGTTGTCCCGGACAAGAGCATGAGCCTGTATGACGGCGCGATTGCCTGCTGGAGGGGCGAGAAGATGTCCTTCTTCAAGGACCGCCTGGTTGCCAATTCCTCCAAACTGGGTCTGGATATCTTTGCTCCTTATTGCGAACTACCTGAGAATCAGCGCGATATTATATGGCATAAACGAAGTGATGCTTCCGACCCGGACTCATATATCTGCATTGACGAATTTTTCGAGTGGGTGGAGACGCAAAGGTACAAGATTCAGTACAAGTTTATGCTCAACCGCTTCAGCGGCAGGGCGGTTTGTCCTTCCTGCAGGGGAAGCAGGCTGCGTAAGGAAGCTCTCTGGGTCAGAATTGCGGACAAGAACATCGCCCAGCTGCTTGATATGAGCGTTTCCGAGCTCATTCCTTTCTTTGAGGGTCTGGACCTTTCTCCACGCGAGAGGACCATTGTCGAGAAACCGCTTGCTGAAGTGCTTTCGCGTCTGCATTTCATTGACGACGTGGGCCTTGGCTACCTGACTCTAAGCCGCGCGGTAAACACGCTTTCCGGAGGTGAGAGCCAGCGCATTAACCTGGTGACTGCGCTCGGAAGTTCGCTGGTGGGCTCCATGTATATACTGGATGAGCCGAGCATTGGATTGCATCCTCGTGATACAGAAAGACTTATATCTGTGTTGAAACGCCTTCGTGATTTGGGCAATTCTGTTATTGTCGTTGAACACGATGAGGAAATCATACGCTCTGCCGATCTTCTTGTGGATGTTGGCCCTCGTGCCGGTCGTTTTGGCGGTCAGATAGTGTATGTGGGCCCTCCGGTGGGGCAGGACAATCCCGATTCGCTGACGCTACAGTATCTTTCCGGCAAGCGCCAGCGTTACGAGAGGACTACGAGGCCGTGGACCTATGGCATTACCGTACGCGGGGCTCACGAGCATAATCTCAAAGGAATGGACGTATGCTTCCCTTTGGGTGTACTGACCGTTGTTACTGGCGTCAGCGGCAGCGGCAAGTCTTCGCTTGTCGGTGACATACTCTATCCTGCACTGCAGCGGCACCTGACTGACAGCGGAGATGCTCCGGGCGTATTCAAGGGCCTTTCCGGCAATCTCGACCGCATACAGAGGGTCGAATACATAGACCAGAACCCTATAGGACGCAGTTCCCGTTCCAATGCCGCTACCTATCTCAAGGCTTTTGACGATATTAGGGTCCTGCTTTCAAAACAGAAGGCGGCCAAGCTCAATCATTTCGGTCCGTCCTATTTCAGCTTCAATGCCGAGGGAGGGCGCTGCCCGGAGTGCAAGGGCGACGGCGTCGTACGCATTGAAATGCAGTTTATGGCAGACGTTACAATGGTCTGCGAAGAATGCGGCGGCAAGCGATTCAAGCCGGAGGTGCTTGATATCCGGTACAATGGCCTGAACATTGACGATATGCTCAACCTGAGCGTGGATGAGGCGATACAATTCTTCTCCGCAGGTACTGAGCCTGAGGCGGCCTCGGTCGTCGAAAAACTAAAGTCCCTGCAGGAAGTAGGTCTGGGCTACATCAAGCTCGGCCAGAGCAGTAGCACGCTATCGGGAGGCGAAAGCCAGAGAATCAAACTTGCTTACTTCCTGTCATTGAGCAGGTTGAGCCGTAAGCAGGAAAGTATTCTCTTTATTTTTGACGAGCCGACCACGGGATTGCATTTTTATGATGTAGAGAAACTGCTCAAGAGTTTCGATGCCCTGCTTGAGGCCGGACACAGTCTGGTTGTGGTGGAGCATAATCCCGACGTCATCAGGGCTGCCGACTGGATAATCGATCTCGGTCCCGATGCGGGCGACAACGGCGGCCAGGTGGTCTTTGAGGGCACTCCGCAGCAACTTGCCGAGGCCGACACCTATACTGCCCGATTCTGCCGTCCCGAGTCAGGAATCTGATCTGCACCCTATTGCCAGCGCTTGTGTGACCAGAGGTAATTTTCCGGCTCCTGCCTGATGTCCGACTCTACCATAGCGTAGTAGCGGTCCATTATCTGCTGCGGCTCCATTTCCGCCGCGTTGTCGCAGATAGGGACAAATTCTGCATTGTAGTGTCCTCTTGCCTCTCTTTTCATACTCATATAGCAGACCGCCATACCAAGTTTGTGTGCAAGAGTGGCAGCACCGGACATTGTTCTGCAACGCTGGCCCATGAAGTTGACGTTGATGTTGTCCGAGCCTTTGAAATATGGACGCTGGTCGGTATTCATAAAGTAGAAACGCTTTTCGTTCCTGTGCCTGAGAACGAAGCGCATTATGTTCTTTGACTCGACATAGGCGATGTCATAGTTCTTTTTTTCCACCGTGGCAAAGCGGTTGACCCTCATGAAGTCATCCCATATCTTGCTGGATAGCCGCCTGTAAACCACCGTCATATTGTCGGAGTTGTATCCTCCGTTGTCGCCTGCGTTGTTGCACGCCTCAAAGCCGCCTATGAGTTCCCAGTTGCCTGTATGGGCAAACATCACCATGACGCTTGGACTCTTTTCAATCAGTTCTGCAGTCAGTTCAGGGTTGATCACTTTGAGTATGCCGGCGTTGTTGAACCTTTTGCTGTCACATCCGCCGTACCAGACCGCCTCGACAATGAGTTCGGCGAGGTGATTGTAAAACTCATCACAGATGTTGCTTATCTCGTTGTATCGCTTCTCGGGGAAACTGCGTGCAAGATTGGTCATAACCACGTCCCTGCGGTAGTGCAGCAGATCCTTCATTAACCATTTGATAAAGGACGACAGCCTGTATGCGGCACCGAGAGGTATCGCAGCAAGTATTTTCATCAGTCCTTTCAGCACTATTGATCCAAGTTTTTTCATCGCCGCAAATATACAAACTTAATGACTCACGGACAAGACAATTCCTTTATATAGTCACTTTCTCGCCCTGTCAGTAAAAGCTTGCCTCAAGAGAAAAGTCCTCCCTTATGCTGAGACAACAGTGCAGTTCGCAGCCTCTTGTAATCGCCGGCAGGGGAGCGCTAGCTGTCATCTTGCCTTCCGGTGTTACAAATTCCATATTGATAACGGTTCTTTCGCATCCCGGTTCATCAGCCCCGTTGTCATTTGGATAACACCACAACTTGCTCATAGGGTATTGCGCATAGTATCCCAAGTCGCATGGGAGAGCCATCCTTACCGTATCCGTCTGTATATCCTCGCGTCTGAATCCCTTTGTCCTGAACACTTCAGCTTCGGGATTGCAGTAACTCAGGTACAGCTGAGGGCTTTCCAGCCGTGTGAGGCTGCAGTTGATTATTTCATCAACGCATATGCAGCACCAAAGCCTCTGCAGGCATATGCAGCTGTCCCTTATGTCGTCCCTGTCGATGCTTGCCATAGCGGACATCACAGGCATCTGCGGATTGTCATCCGAAGCCCTTATCCTCAACTTTTCAAAAGATTCGAGCCGCGCGGCTGCTTCCAGATTGAAGCTGAACGGGAAGTTTACCACCGCCCCCACCACTACTCCTTGCCTGACCTTTCCCGTATCGATCATTGACAATCCTCCTTTTTCCACTCTTTCATATTGCAGCAGTTCCCTCGTACCATCAAGTCCGTAAACCAGTATGTCAACCCATCCCGTCTCAATTTCTCCGGTATTGAAGGAGAGTCTTACATATCCCTTGTCCACTACGTCAGACTCTCCCGTAATACCGGAACACGCCACGCACTGTAAACAGATGAATTGAATAGTTAGCAAGAATACGAGCAGACCGCTCTCCGGCGAGCGCCGGAAATAGAAATACCGTGTGTTGCGTGTCCTGAGCTTTTCCATAGTCTCATTTCAGATTTACGTGCAAAGCTAAGCGGCTGCCGGCTTACTGCAAACAAAAACAAAGATTCGTAAACGGAAAATTTACGAATCTTTGCATTATTTACGATTAATTAGAAACCGTGTTCTCTGTTAACCTCCGAAGTTGTCGTAGAGTATGTTCTCAGGAGCAACTCCGAGAGAATCGAGCAGCTTGTTTACGGAAGCAACCATCATAGGAGGTCCGCACATAAAGTACTTGATGTCCTCCGGTGCATCGTGATCCTTGAGGTAGGTTTCGTACATCACGTTGTGTACAAAGCCTGCGGTGTATGGAACGCCTGCTGCATCTGCTGCCGGATCCGGACGGTCGAGAGCAAGATGGAACTTGAAGTTAGGGAATTCTTTCTCGATGGCTGCAAAGTCGTCAAGGTAGAATGCCTCCACAAGGGCACGGGCTCCGTAGAAGAAGTGAACGGTGCGTCCGGTCTTGATGGTCTTGAAGAGTTCCATAATGTGGCTGCGGAGAGGTGCCATACCGGCGCCGCCGCCGACAAAGATGTATTCGATGTTCTCCGGATCGTTCTTCGGAAGGAGGAATTCGCCGTAAGGACCGCTGATGGTCACCTTGTCGCCCGGCTTGCGGGTAAAGACGTAAGATGATGCGATACCCGGGTTGACAGGCAGGAGCTTAGGACCCTGCTCGCGTGGCACGCTGCGGTCGAACGGAGGCGTTGCAATACGAACGTTGAGCTTGATGATGCCCTTCTCACCAGGATAAGAGGCCATTGAGTACGCACGAATGGTCGGTGTCGGGTTGGAAGAGTGGAGGTTGAAGAATCCGAATTTCTCCCAGTCGGCACGGTATTCCTCGGCAACGTCGATATCCTTGAAGTCGAGTTCGTATGCAGGGATGTCGATCTGGATGTATTCGCCGCTCTTGAACTCAAGATGCTCTCCTTCAGGAAGTTTGACAGTAAACTCCTTGATGAAGGTTGCAACGTTGTCATTGGAGATGACTTCGCATTCGAGCTTCTTCACGGAGAGTGCGCTCTCTGCAACCTGAATCTTGAGGTTGTCCTTGACCTTGACCTGGCATCCGAGACGCCAGCCTTCCTTGATCTGCTTGCGGTTGAAGAATCCTACCTCGGTAGGAAGAATCTCTCCGCCGCCTTCAAATACCTGCACCTTGCACTGGCCGCAGTTGGCCTTTCCGCCGCAGGCAGAAGGGAGGAAAATCTTTTCCTCTGCGAGGGTTCCCATAAGGTTGCCTCCCGGAGTGACGTTGAGTTCCTTCTTTCCGTTGTTGATATCGATCTTGACAGTTCCCTTCGGGGTGATTTTGGCCTTCACGAAAAGGAGAAGAGCCACGAGGATGATGGTCACGATGACAATCACCACTATAGCTGAAAGTATTGTTGCAAACATATGGCCGTCCTCCTATATCTGAATGCCCATAAAGATCATAAATGCCATACCCATCAGACCTACGGTGATGAAGGTGATTCCTATGCCCTTGAGAGGCTTTGGAACGTTGCAGTAGCTCATCTTTTCGCGTATTGCGGCAAGTGCTACGATTGCAAGATACCAGCCGAGACCTGAACCGAGAGCGTAAACTGCAGATTCACCTACGTTTACAAAGTCTCGCTGCTGCATAAACAGCGATCCTCCTAGGATGGCGCAGTTTACTGCAATCAGCGGAAGGTATATACCGAGGGATGAATAGAGCGAAGGAAGGAATTTCTCCACGATCATTTCCACGAGCTGGGTGAACGCCGCAATCACGGCAATGAACACGATGAAGCTCAGGAAGCTCAGGTCAACGTCCTTGAAACCCTCTCCGAGCCAGGAAAGTGCGCCCGGCTGAAGCACGTAGGTGTTGAGGAGGTAGTTGAGCGGAAGCGTGCAGAGAAGCACGAAAATAACAGCGAGGCCCAGGCCGTTGGCTGTCTTTACGTTCTTTGATACTGCCAGGTATGAACACATACCGAGGAAGTATGCAAAGATCATATTGTCAACGAATATTGACTTTACGAATAAGCTGATGTATTCCATAAGGCACTACGCTTTTAGTTTTCCTGCAGATCCTTGTCAACAGCCCTCTGAACCCAGATTATGCATCCGAGCAGGATGAGCGCGAAAGGAGGAAGGATTACAAGGTTGTTTGGAACGTATGCTTCAGGGAGTACGCGGAATCCGAAAAGGGTGCCGCTTCCGAGAAGCTCGCGGAAAAATGCAACGATTACCAGGATCATTCCGTATCCGAATCCGTTTGCCAGACCGTCAAGAAGCGAAGGCAGAGGCTTGTTGCCGAGAGCAAATGCCTCGATTCGTCCCATCACGATACAGTTGGTGATGATGAGTCCGATGTAAACCGACAGCTGCTTGCCTACGGAATAGGCGTAAGCCTTGAGGAACTGGTCCACGAGAATCACCATGAGAGCGACAACCACAAGCTGCACGATGATGCGCACACGGTTAGGGATGGTGTTGCGGAGCAGTGATACCAGAAGACTTGAAAGACCTGTAACCACGATGACGGAAAGTGCCATCACGCAGGCTCCCTTGAGCTGCACGGTCACTGCAAGTGACGAACAGATACCGAGAACCAGAACGGTGATAGGGTTACCCTTGAATATCGGGTTGAGGATTGTTTCTTTGAGTTTGTTGTCCATAATTAATCCTCCTGTTCATTTACTGTTTGCTCAACTGCAACGGCTGCAGCTGCGGCGGCCTTGAAATAAGGCTTGTATGCTGCGAACCATACGTTGATTGCCTCATTGAGACCCTTTGAGGTCATTGTGGCGCCGCTGATTGCATCAATGGCATTGTCAGCACCGCTCTCTTCGGCATTCTTTGACAGATTGAAGATATGCTCTCCTTCAAAGTCAGCCTTCTTTCCGATGAATTTCTCGCGGAACCAAGGCTCGTCCTTTATCTTGGCACCGAGGCCCGGAGTCTCGGAAGCGTGATCGAAGTATGCTCCTGCAATGGTGCATCCGTCGGCATTGAAAGCCGCATAGCCCCAAACAGGACCCCAGAGTCCGGCACCGTAGATAGGAATCACGGTAACACCGCTCTTAAACACATATACAGGGAGTTCGGCATTTGCTGAAGCCGCCTTGATGTTCTTGTCCTGAGGCTTGAGGTTGTCGATTACCTCGATGTTGTTGACATCGGTGGAAAGGTCCCTTACCTTCTTTCCGGAGAGATCCACTGTAAAGGCCTTGTCGATGTTCTCGGCATATTTTGCGAGAACCGCGTCATTTCCCATTGCGGAAAGCTCTTCCTTCTGGCCGAGCTGGGCAGCCGCCATCATCTGGGAGAGAGTCTCTGCCTTGACGTTGGCTATCTGTCTCGGTTTGAACTGCATAGCCGCGAAAGCCAATACAGCTGCTACGACCACTACAACTATTGTAGTGTACACTACGGTGTAAACGTTACTGTTTGTATTCATAACTTAAGCGACTTTGAATTTCTTTGCCTTGCGGGAATTGTGAACGTTGACTACACAGTGGTCGATCAGCGGTGCAAGGGTATTGCAGAGCAGGATAGCGAGCATCATACCCTCGGCATATCCAGGGTTGAACAGTCGCACGATGACGCAGAGCATACCGATGAGCAGACCGTATATCCACTTGCCGGTTTCAGTCTGGCAGGAAGTCACAGGGTCAGTTGCCATAAATACGGTACCGAATGCGAATCCTCCCATTACGAGGTGCATGTAGCAAGGGATGTCACTGACGCCGGTAAGCTGGGCGAGTCCGGCGATTGCGAGAGCTCCCGCTACGCTGCCGACCATAATCTTCCAGCTTGCGATGCCGGTCCAGATGAGAAGCACTGCTCCAAGAAGGATGGCGATGGTCGAAGTCTCACCCACGGATCCCGGAACGGTACCGAGGAAGAGATCCCAGAATGAAGTTCCGTACTGTGCGGAAGCTCCATCGAGTGCGAGAGGAGTTGCGCCTGTAAATGCGTCAGCTACAGGAGTTTCGCCCTTGTTGAATGCGATCCAGCAGTTTGAGCCGGACATATAGTTAGGGTATGCGAAGAAGAGGAACGCACGCGTAAGGAGAGCCGGGTTCCAGATGTTCATACCGGTACCGCCAAACACTTCCTTGCCGAAGATGACTGCAAATGCAACTGCAATCGCGAGCATCCAGAGCGGAATGTCAACAGGAACGATGAGAGGAATGAAGAAACCAGAAACGAGGTATCCCTCGCTCACTTCTTCACCGCGTATCTGGCAGGCGGCGAACTCGATGGCGAGTCCCACCACATAAGATACTACGAAGAGAGGCAGCACCTTGAGGAAACCGAACCAGAAGTTGGACCAGAGGTTGACTCCCGATACGCCCATTGCAAGGCTGTGCTGATAGCCGACGTTCCACATTCCGAAGAGTGCTGCCGGAACTGCGGCGAATACTACAAGAATAAGGATACGCTTGAGATCGATAGCGTCACGTACGTGGCTGCCCTTGAGGGTAACGGTGCCCGGAACGTGCAGGAATGTCTCAAAAGCGTCAACTGTTGAGTGGAGCCAGTAGAGCTTGCCACCTTTTTCGAAAATAGGATTCATACTTTTAAGCCATTTCTTTGAGCATAAGGTCGATACCCTGTGCTATCATATCCTGGATGTTGTTTTTGCTTGGATCTACGAACTCGCAGGTGGCGAGGTCCTCCGGAAGCACTTCATAAATGCCGAACTGTTCCATCTTGTCGATGTCTCCTGCAAGGCAGGCCTTGGCGAGGAATACCGGATAGATATCCATAGGAAGCACCTTTGCATAGTAGCCGTCATTCATAAGGAATGCTCTCGGACCGCCGTGCAGGTTGGTGTCCATATTGTACTTGCGTTTAGGCATAAGCCAGCTGAAGTAGCTGTGGTCTTGACTGTACTGCTTGCAGCGCAACGGCCTGATCCATCCGAGAAGTTCCTTGTCGTATCCTTCGCGGATAAGGGTAATCTGGTTGTCGCGGAATCCGAGATAACCGTCTTTTCCGGCATTTGCTCCGCAGAGTACGCTTCCGCTGATGAAACGGACCTCCTCCACAGGAATGTTGCAGAATGGGAGCACTTCGGACATAGGCATACCCGGAACGGTCTGAATATAAGACGCATCCTTGCTTGCGGGTCCGCAGACGGCAACCTTGCGGCTGACATCATAGCGGCCTGTCCTTGCAAGTTTGCCGATGGCGGCAAGTCCAAGCAGGGAAATGGTCCATACGGTCTCGTCCTTGCGGATAGGGCTGACGTGGCTTATCTGTACGCCCACGTTTCCGGCAGGATGCTTGTCCGCCTTGAAACTGTGGAGGGTGCAGGATGAAAGATTTGAGAAGATGTCGCCACTGATGCCCGCATTGAGACCGACGTGCACCTCGGCGATTTTTGAGAGGACATTGATGCCCGCCTGGATGTCGGCTACAGCATCTGCAAAGCAGAACTGAGCGTCGGCGGCAAGAGGTGCCGTATCGAACGCTGAGACGAAAATGGCTTTCGGAGTGAGTTCAGGGTTGGCAAGTATGCCGTAAGGCCTCTGAACGAAGAAAGGCCACAAACCGCTTGCAAGGAGGCTTTCCTTGACCTGTGCAGCGTCGCCGGCCTTGATTTTTCCAAAATCCACATACTCATTCTTCCTGTCATCCTCGATGAGGACGGCGAGAAGCTTTCGCTTTTCACCTCTGACAACCTCCTTCACCGTTCCGCTTACCGGACTGGCAAAGATGATCTCAGAGTGCATCTTGTCCGCGAGAACCGGCGAACCAGCAAGCACGCGGTCTCCTTCCTTGACCAGAAGACGAGGGATAAACCCTTTGAAGTCAGAAGGTTGGATGGCCACAACGCCTGGAGTCGCAGATTTGCTTACGCGGAGGTCTGCAGCACCCGCTACAGGAATGTTGAGACCCTTTTTCAAAACGATGTTCTGTGACATATAGATGTAACGTTGATTGAATCTACAATTCGCTGCGCGAAGTTAGCAAAAATATTGCTATTTTCGCGCTGAAATGGAAAACAAAATACAGGCAATCCTTGCGGGTCTGAACGAAGAGCAGGGAAATGCGGTCCGCGCAACTGACGGACCGGTGTTGATAGTGGCGGGTGCAGGTTCCGGCAAGACAAGGGTTCTGACCAGCCGTGTCGCGTATCTTCTGGCAAACGGAGTCGAACCTTCCGGAATACTTGCGCTGACCTTTACCAAAAAGGCGGCGGCCGAGATGAAGGAGAGGATAGCCGTAATGGTGGGACCGGGGGAGGCGCGCCGTGTTGTAATGGGAACTTTCCACTCTGTGTTCATTCGATTCCTGAGGGACTATGCGGAATTTCTCGGTTATCCGGCAGCATTCACCATTTATGACAGTTCAGACCAGCTGTCTGCAGTCAAGGCGTGCATCAAGGAACTTGGACTCAGCGACAAGGAATATGCTCCCCGCCGCATCCTGTCCCGTATCTCATCGGCCAAGAACAGCCTGCACACCTGTTCCGGATACGCATCCAACGAAGAGGCGCTTGCCCAGGACAGGGCCTCGCGCATACCGCGCTTCTCGGAAGTATATACTCTCTACCAAAAGAAGCTCAAGGCTTCGGGAGCAATGGACTTTGACGACATCCTGCTCAATATGAACATATTGCTGCGAGACAACAGGGAGGCCCTCGAAGAGATTTCATCACGCTTCAGCCATATTATGGTGGATGAGTATCAGGACACCAACGTGGCCCAGTACAAGATCATACTCAAGCTTGCCCGTCGCAGCGGAAACATCTGTGTCGTTGGTGACGACTCGCAGTCGATCTACGGCTTCCGCGGAGCCCAGATCCAGAACATACTCAATTTCCAGAGGGATTTTCCCAATGCCAGGACATTCCGGCTGGAACTGAACTACCGTTCTACCGCCAACATAGTCAATGCGGCCAATTCCCTCATCGCCCACAACTCCGGACGCATACCCAAGGAATGCCGTTCCGCAACCGGAAACAAAGGCGAACTCATCAAGCTCCTTTCCTGCAACGACGAGAGGGACGAAGCAATGAGCATAGTCAGCGAGATTCTTTCCTGCATAAGGAAGACTTCCGCCAGCTATGAGGACTTTGCCGTGCTCTACCGTACCAATGCCCAGTCCCGTGCAATAGAGGAACAGCTGCGCCGCCGCAACATACCGTATCTCATATACTCGGGCAACTCCTTTTTTGAAAGGGCCGAAGTCAAGGACCTGATGGCATACTTCAAGCTAGCCGTCAATCCGCTCGATGACGAGTCTTTCAAGCGCATCGTGAACAAGCCTGCCCGCGGAATAGGGGACACCACGCTTGCCGGCCTTGCGACGGCTGCGCAGGTACGTCAGACCACGCTCTTCCGCGCAGTTTATCTCGACGACATAGAGTCTTTCGGGGTCAAGCCGGCTGCTGTTGCCAAGCTCAAGTCATTCTGCTCGATGATCGACTCCTTCCACACCCTCGTGCCGCAGACCGATGCATACGAACTCGCGACAAAGATTGCCGACGAGAGCGGACTCTACGCATCCTTCAAGGCCGACAACAGCATAGAAGGCCAGTCCAGGGTAAGCAACATAGAGGAACTCGTAAACTCCGTGATGCTCTTTGTCAACGAGCAGAGGGAGCAGGCGGAAGACGAAGAGGCGCTCTTCACCCTCGACATCTTCCTCGAGGACGTCTCGCTGCTGTCAAACGTCGATACCTCCGACCCGGACGAGTCCGGCAACAAGGTCGCGCTGATGACGGTGCACACAGCCAAGGGACTCGAATTCCCCTATGTCTTCATCGCCGGTATGGAAGAGCACCTTTTCCCGTCCTACTCCGAGGAAATGGCAATCTCACCCGAAGACCTCGAGGAAGAGCGCCGTCTTTTCTACGTCGCGCTGACCCGAGCAGAACGCGAGGTCTGGATAGCCTTTGCCGACAGCCGAATGCGCAACGGCCGCACCAGCAGCAACCCGCCTTCCCGCTTCGTCAGGGAGATAGACAGCCGATATATCGCCAACCCGCTCGACGAGGATCAATTCTCTCCTGCCTCCTGGGGCGGTTTCGGTTCACGGGGTTTCCGGTCTGAGGCAGGCAGCGGACGCAACGCTTATTTGCGCAATTCTGCATCGGGCGGTACTGCCTTTTCGGGCCGTTCTGCCGCTGCCGATCGTTCTTCTTCCTCAGACCGCATTGCAGCATTTCCGTCCCGCAGCTCAGATTCTGCTGTCCAGCGAAAGCCGTCCACAGCTGCTGCAAAGGCCGCCCGTTATGCGGACTTTGTCCCTGTGCCTATGACGGAACTCTATGTGGGTGAGCGCATTGAGCACAATACATTCGGTGCAGGCATCATTCTGGAGATTACCGGCACCGTACCTGAATTGAGAGCCAAGGTCAGATTTGACGAGCTTGGCGAAAAACTGCTTCTGCTAAAATACGCTAAGCTTCGTCCGGAGCAAAAGTGAAACGGACGATGAAAACCTGAGTGTCTGCGATGCGGCCTTCTACGAAGTGAATGTCACCGGAGACTATGTGATACAGTTCCACTGTCTCGCCAGGTCTTGCTTCCTTGTTGAAATTGATCGATACGTCAAGGACTTTACGGCTGCTTGTAATGGAATCGGGCAGGCAGTCCATTGCCCAGACAATGTATTTGGCATTGTTGGCGTGCTGGTTCGTGTCCACATCGGAGTAGTCCACCCTCTTTTCGCCGACCTTGGTCATAATCTCTCCTCGCGGAGGAACCACCTTTCCCGGGATGTGCTCGATAGCGTCTTCTGTACACTGGGCCACGGTGCTGACGCATTCCGGAAATGAATCGGGCCGCACAGCCCTGCGGCTTGCAATGTCCATAAGTATCCAGCTGCTTGAGCTTACGGCAGAAGTGTTGCCGTCTTCTCCGATGAACTTGTAGTCCCTGACAAAGAAAGGTCCCTTCATACCCTTGTGCCAGGTCTGCATTTCAATCTTTTCGTGCTGCCTGATGTCCTTTATGAACTGTACCTCCATCCTCGCAAGCACCCAGGCGATTCCCAGTGGGGCAAGCTGCTCTTCGCCGAATCCGAGCTGAATGCTGCCGAGAACGGCCATATTCTGCGCGAGGTCAAAAAATGCGGCAGGCCTGAGCCTGTAGTGCCTGTCTACCATAAAACAGGGCACCGAAACGCTCTCAATGAGTTTCTTCTCCATGCTTTATTCCTTTATCCATTTGTCGAGCCAGGCGTAAACCTCCTTGTGCCAAAGCAGGGAATTTTGTGGCTGGAGTATCCAGTGGTTCTCTTCCGGGAAGATGACAAGCCGGCTAGGAACTCCCATCATCTGGGCGGCATTGAATGCTGCCATACCCTGCTCGTAAGGAATGCGGAAGTCCATCATTCCGTGTATGCAGAGTATAGGGGTATGCCATTTCGTTACCATCTCGCAAGGTGAGTTGGCATAATGCCTTACGGCCTTAGGAGTGCTGGCATACGGTGCGCCCGCCTGCTGTATTCCGCCGAAGGTGATGCTGTCCCCGGCAGGACCGGTCTCGCCCTCGGTATAAGAGAATTCGCTCAAGCCTCCGTTGTCCCAGTTTGCGAACCACATCTCTTCCGTAGTGTACCAGAGAGCCTTTTCGTCGAAGATTCCGGCGTGGGCTATGAAGCAGTCGTAGAGGTCGCCGTGCAGGCCTTCGAGCATATATGCGGAGTATCCGCCGTAGCTGGCTCCGGCGCAGGCAAGCTTGCTTACGTAGTCCTTGCCCTTGATATAGCGTCCGGCGCTGAGGTAATCCTGCATATTGAGTCCGCAGTAGTCTCCGCTGATCTGTTCCTTCCATTCCTGGCCGAATGCCGTGGTCCCCCTTCGGTTAGGCATTATCACTATATACCCCTGCTGGGCCATAAGCCTGTAGTTCCATCTGTAACTCCAGCCCTGGCTGTTGGTACCCTGAGGTCCGCCGAGAACTATTTCCACTGCAGGATATTTCTTCTGAGGGTCAAACTCAGGAGGGTACATGATCCAGCACTGCATCTGCTTATGGTCAACTGTCTCGACCATAACGCTTTCGCAGGTCGGCTCGGAGAGCTGAGAAAGGATGTGGGCGTTTTCGTCCGAGATCTGGGAGTAGTTCCTGGACTCGCCTTCGACCCTTAGTTTGACCATCTCGGTAGGGAAGTTGAGGCATTTGTAAGTTGTGAGAAGGGTAAGACCGCCCTCATCGCTGCATATTGCGAAAGGACTGTCAAAATCGAAATGCCAGTCATCGGCGGAAAGTTCCCTGACGCTTCCGTCAAGGGCTATGGAATAGAGCCTTCCTATGCCTTGTGCAAGTGAAGAGAAGACAATTTCATCCCCGTTCCATACCGGGGAGTTTACGTCGTATGCAAATCCGCCCGTAAGTTCCCTGATATTTCCCGCGCAAATCCTGCCGTCCTCGCCGTAGCTGATATCGGCAATCATAAGTCTCTGCTTGTCAGCCTCATATCCGTCCCTCTCCATTGAGATCCAAGCAAGACGGCTGCCGTCGGCATTCCATACCGGGTCGGTATCGTATCCTCCTTCCGGATAGAGGGCGAGCGTTTCGCCGCTGAGTATGTCATAGACGTAAATGCCTGTGTTTGTGCTGAATGCATACTCCTTGCCCATATGCTTGCGGCAGGAATAGGCAATGTGCCTTCCGTCAGGCGCCCAGTCGAGCTGCTCTGCGCCTCCGAACGGTTCGGTAGGAAGTTCGTATGGCTCGTCCCCGAGTATGTCGAAACTGTTCTTTTCGCTTATCGTTGCTGAGCCGAAAGGAGCCACATAAGTGCGCGGTGTTTCGGTAACCCAGTGGTCCCAATGTCTGTACATCAGGTCATCGGTAATGTATGCGTCCGCCTTGTCCAGACGAGAGTCGATATCGGACGGAGTCTGCACTTTCTGATTCTTTATACTGCTGACATAGAGTATGTTGCAGCCGTCGGGCGAAATCTTGTAGTCGCTGATGCCGTTCTTGACGTCGCTCAGGCAGGTCTTTTTGCCGAGCTTGTTTCCCTTTAGCGGAGCGCTCCAGAGCTGGCCTCCCTGAAGGAAATAGATTGACTTGCCGTCGCTGCTCCAGCGCGCAGCCTGAACGCTTTTTGCATAGCGGGTAAGCTGAACCTTTCCGCTTCCGTCCGCATTGCACATAAAGAGATTGCGGCAGCTGCGGTTCTGCTCGATGCTCGTGTAAGATACTCCATAAAGGATTTTCTGCCCGTCAGGCGAAAGCTGAGGGTCGCTGAGCCTTCCGAAAGAAAGCAGCACTTCGGGTGTCATAACCCCGTCAGAAACAACGATGGACGAAGGACCCACATAGCCGGTCTCATCAGTTCTGCAACATCCCATTGCCATAATCAAAAGGGCTGAAAGCCAGATTTTCCAATTTTTCATAATCAATTCCTTTTTGTGTCCACGCTGCGTGAACAAGCACACAAAGGTACGAAAAATTGTCTATATTTGTGTTCTGAGTTTCGCATGTCGCGAAACTACCGAATTTTGAGATCTTTAGGTCGATAGTAAGTCCCTTCCCCGGGGGAAGGGATTT
>SAMEA3663015__coassemble_313_pt1 | contig 21388 bp, 12 predicted proteins | sample SAMEA3663015__metabat2_high_PE_009 | metagenome-assembled genome bin SAMEA3663015 (sample SAMEA3663015) | pig gut metagenome | biome: pig gut; feature: pig-associated habitat; material: faeces | place: France | collected 2012
TATTGTGCGCTATGAAAAATGCAATTAACATTACTGCGTTATCAGTTCTTCTGTTTCTGTTGTGTTCGGCGGCAAGTTATTCAGCACCAACGACAAACAGAACAACAAAAGCAGCAAGCGCATCTTACTCAAACACTGCGGCAAAAACGGAAAAGGCGGCAAAAGCGGATAATGCCTCAGGCTCTGCAGACCAGAGCACGGGCGCTGTCAAAAAGGGTAAACTGACTTTCAGCGGCAAGGTGTTTGACAAAAAGACTTTCGAGCCGATTGAATTTGCCACCATAGTCCTGAGAGAAAGCGAACAGTGGGCAGTTGCGGACAAGGACGGCCGATTCACCATCAGGAATGTTCCCGCCGGAGAAAATGTCGTCATCGTTTCCTGCCTGGGCTACGTCACCGACACAAGGGAGGTCAACCTGAGCCGGGACATCAGCAGCTACAACATCAGCCTCGCGGCCAACGACCTGACGCTCGAAGAGGTGGTCGTTACCGCACAGGAGAATAGTTCAAGCGCCGCTACAAGCCGCACGATAGACAGGACAGCACTCGACCACATTCAGATGGTCAACGTAGCTGATATTTCAGCACTTCTTCCGGGCGGACGGACGGTCAATCCGGATCTGACCAACCAGCAGGTGGTGAATGTTCGGTCGGAAGGGAGCAGCGAGGCGGGCAACTCTTCATTCGGGACCGCAATCGAAGTTGACGGTGTACGCATCAACAACAATGCAAGTTTCAGCAACCTCGCCACGGGAAGTGGTCTCAAAGGTATAACTACCAACAACATAGCATCTTCTAACGTTGAAAGCGTGGAAGTGATTTCGGGTATGCCTTCGGTAGAATACGGAGATATGGGCACGGGAGTGGTCAAGATTAACACGCGAAAGGGCGTGACTCCGTGGACCGTAAGCATGAGCACCAATCCGACGATGAAGCAGCTTTCTGTCAGCAAGGGATTTGGGCTCAGGGACAAGTCCATGGGTGTCATTAATGCCAGCGGAGAGTTGACAAAGTCCATCTCCGACCCGCGTTCACCTTATACTGCTTATACGAGACGCGGAGCCACACTCACTTACAGCAACATGCTCACCAAGGGAGTATTCGGCGACGCGCCGCTCAGGCTTACAGCGGGAATCACCGGAAACATAGGAGGGCGCAATTCAGAGGCTGACCCCGACTCGTTCAAGGATACCTGGTCAAAGACAAGGGACAATACGGTCAGGGGCAACCTTTCGCTCAACTGGCTGCTCAGCAAGCCGTGGATAACCAACGTCGAACTCAATGCATCCATTTCGTACAGCGACAAGCAGGAGCTTACGCGAAATTTTGCGACCTATGCCGCAGGATCGGTTGCGCTTCACGGAAAGGAAGAGGGTTACTTCGTTGCCCAGACTTGGGAGAGCAATCCTGATGCGGCCATAACCCTCATTCCACGAGGGAGTTACTACAACACGATGGGCATTGACGACAGACCGATGTCGAGCAAGGTGTCGTTCAAGGCCAATTGGGCGAGGAATTTCGGGAAGGCAAACAACAAGGTAAAGATTGGTGCCGACTGGTCAAGCGACAGGAATTTCGGCAGCGGGCAGTACAGTGAGGATATGTCAACGGCAACGACATTCAGGACTTACGACTACAGCCTGGTTCCTGCAATGAACAACGTGGCGGCGTACATCGAGGACAACATTGTCATAAGTCTTGGAAAGACCAGACTGAACCTCATCGCCGGACTCAGGAACGACAACAGCATCATAAGAGGTTCCGCTTACGGTGTAACAAGTTCGCTTTCACCGCGTTTCAATGCAAAGTACACCATCCTGTCACCTAAGGGCCGAAGGCAGAATCTGGTCAAGGAACTCGCACTGAGGGCCAGTTGGGGCGTTGCGGTCAAGCAGCCTTCATACTCCGTCCTGTATCCGGTCCCTACTTACCGCGACATCGAGATTTTCGTACCGACCTCATCTTCTGACGGCTCAGCATACTACGCCTATTTCATTATGCCAAAGACGATTAACTACAATGCTGCCCTTCGCTGGCAGCAGAACCGTCAGGCAGAATTTGGCCTGGAAACCGACATTGCAGGCAACAGGATTTCGCTAACGGCATACTGGAACAAGACTGTGGATGCCTACAGGATGAGCACTGGATATAACCCATTCAGCTACAACTACACCAGCGCCAAGGAGCTGGAAAGCAATTGCAAGATTCCTGCAGACCGCAGAAACTTCGTGGTGGACCAGAAGACAGGTATTGTAACCGTTCACGATAAGCTTGGTGAGATGAAAAGCGAGACTATACCGGCAAAGACCAAGACAGGTTTTAACTCAAACCTTTACGCAAACAACTCCACCGACCCTGTAACACGCTGGGGTCTGGAATGGATCGTGGACTTCAAGCGCATCAAGGCCCTGAACACGTCCATAAGGTGGGACGGTTCATTCTACTCGTACAGAGTCCTGGACACACAGATTGAAGCATACTGCCCTTTCACGACAACCTCCACAGACGGAACTCCTTACAAATACGTGGGTTACTACTCCGGAGGCAACAAGATTACAAACGGCAGCATAAGCCGCAACCTCAGGACCAACCTTACAATCAACACCAACATTCCTCAGGTCAGGATGGTCTTTTCATTGCGTTTGGAAGCCGGGCTGATCAAGTATTCGCGCTACCTGAGCGAGGGTGCCGACGGGAAGGCAAGGACATACGTGATCTCCAACAAGGATGACGTGCTTTCATTTACAGGCGAGGACATTTATCAGGGGAACAGCTATACCGTAACCTTCCCGGAGACCTACTCCACCATCGACGACCCGACAACTCGCAGGGATTATCTCGAGGACCTGAAATGGGCAAGGGAAAATAACAGGGCTATGTACAGCGACCTGCAGAAGCTTGCAATTTCAAGCGCCTACCTGTATTATTTCAACGAGGACTACATAAGTCCATACTTCACCGCAAATATCAGCGTAACCAAGGAAATAGGCGATTTTGCCTCTGTTTCCTTCTACGCCAACAACTTCTTCAACAATCTCGGACAGGTACGTTCAAGCAAGACCGGAAGCAGCTACCCTATAGGCAACTATATCCCGTCTTTCTTCTACGGGCTGTCCCTGAGACTGAAATTTTGAAAATCAAACCTTTTAAAACCTTTATCATTATGAAACGTTATTTATTATTGGTCCTTTCAGCACTGATGCTGATTGTCTCCTGCCAGGAGAAACAGAAGGTGACCACTGCCCAGGTAAGCGTAGCTCTCACATATGAGAACGCCGCCTTTGCCGTGGAAGGCATCAACGTTTCCGTCAAGGAAACGGCCACTGGAGTCGTTTATGACGCCCTTACCGATGCAGAGGGTGTCGCTTCTTTCGTACTTTCAGCCGGTCTCTACGAGGCCAGCGCAAGCTACAAGGTTCCTGCCGAAGGCGTTCAGGACATATACAACGGCCTCAACACCAACATAGTCGTTACTGCCGGAGTCGATGAGACCTACCCGCTCAACCTCAGCAAGTCTTCCGCAAGCCAGATCATCATCAAGGAACTTTACAACGCCGGATGCACCACCGCTGAAGGCAAGTCATTTGTCAACGACGCCTACGTCATCCTCTACAACAACTCCGACCAGCCTGCCGATGCTTCGAAGATAGGATTTGCATTTGCCACACCTTTCAACTCAAACAGCTCCAGCAAGTACCTGGTTGACGGAGCCCTGTCTTACGAAGCAGAGGGCTGGATCCCTGCAGGTTATTCAATCTGGTGGTTCCAGTGCCCGGTCATCATCGAGCCTTACTCACAGATTCTCATCTGCATTTCAGGATGCACCGACAACACCGTCACCGTTCCCGCTTCCGTTGACCTGAGCGGAGCCGATTACTATATGTACGACCCTGAGTGCGGATTCACCAACAAAAGCAAATACCCTGCACCTCCTGCATCGATGCCGGTGGACCACTATCTCCAGACCTACCTCTACGCAATGGGCACCGCCTGGCCTCTCAGCAACACTTCTCCGGCATTCTACATCATCAGACAGGCCGGCATAGAAGAATTCACCAAGGACAGCAACAACTACGACACCACAGAAAACGTGAAGCTGCCTGTAGTCAAGGTTCCTATGGAGTGGGTTGTCGATGCGGTCGAGGTGTACAACCAGACAACTGCCGACAAGAACGGCAAGCGCTTCCCTGCATCGATCGATGCCGGTTACGTGGAGATCAACCCTAAGAACGGCTACACCGCTTACCGCAACGTTGACAAGGCCGCTACCGAGGCTCTCGCCGAGAACGAAGGCAAGCTCGTTTACAACTATGCAGGAGGTACCGAAGACGTCGAGGGAACAACCGATCCTTCAGGCATCGATGCCGAGGCTTCCATTGCAAACGGCGCCCATATCATCTATATGGACAGCAACAACTCAAGCAACGACTTCCACCAGAGAAAGGTCGCTTCAATCAAAAAGAAGTAAGCTCAAATCAATATGAGACTTGGAATCCACACCCTTATGATGTCCGCAGTGCTCTGCGCCGCCTGCTTGACGGCACGGGGACAGGCACGGGACTATGACTACATTAAAGAAACCAATCTCTGGCTGGGCAGCAGAAATGCCGCCGGCATAGGCACTTTCGACATGCAGCGCATAGCCGTAGCCAGGGCATACGCCGTTAAGGAAAACGGCGGACTCGTTGGCATCGAAGGGTCCGACGACAGCATCAAGGGAGCGCTGGAGACCGAGTCGTACAACAGAATTTCCGACAGGATGAGCTTTTACGGCCTCCTGTCATACGACTATTTCTACGGGAAGAATATGGGGGGCCCTATACTTTTGGACCCCTCATACAATCCCGTTTCCTTTATCGAGGCCGACGAAACGACCACGGGGCCGAAAAGCCGCGAATACTATAAACTCATAGGAGCCGCATCCTACAAGCTGTCGGACAAATGGTATCTTGGAGGAAGGGTGGATTACGAGACCGCCCTAAGCGCCAAGCGCAAGGACCCGCGATTCCGCAGCATATGGATGGACCTGAACCTCGATGCAGGCGTAATGTTCCGTCCTTCGGAGCATTTCTCCGCAGGTATTTCGCTGATTTACAGGCGCTCCCTTGAAAAGTTCGACGGCACCCTCTTCGGCGACCTTGCAAAGGATTACATTTCACTCGTAGATTACGGCGGATTCCTCTGCAAAAAGGAACTCTTCTCAGGCGACAACGGCTATGTTCCGCAGGGATCCGGCACAAGAAATATGTTCAATGCGTTTTATGGTTGCGCAATCGAACTGGAAGGCGGGTCTGAAAGGATCAGGACCTTCCACGAACTCTATTGGAAACACCGCGACGGTTACTACGGCAACAAGGGCACCAGCCACATAGTCTATTCCGAACACGGAGGCGACGTCTTTGGCTACTCCGGATCACTGCTGCTCAAGGGCAGCAACGGAAGCAACAAGCTAAGCCTTACGGCAGAATTGTCCCGAACCGCCAACAGCGAAAACGTGTTCAGGACGACGACTCCGCCGGGACAGCAGACCGTAATCGAATACCTCAGCTCAAAGGAAGTGCTTGACCGTCAAGACCTTGGCATCGCCCTTGACTGGCAGGGACGAAGAGGACCGGAGACCTTCTGCCACCGCTGGCATTACGGGGCTTCCCTGACCGGAGACCTGAGGAAACAGACTGCGACCATCTATCCTTTTTTCCGCAACTCCAGCATTTGGACATCCGAGGCGGCAGCATTCGCCACCAGAAACATATCACGCGGAAAGAACATCTTCTCGGCAGGATTACGGGTAGAGGGCGCATTCGGGGGCGGTACCCCGAAAGAAGACGGTGCCCACGCCTCAACAAGTTCCGACGCACCTTATTCTGCGGACGGATACCTTTTGAGGGATTTTGAATTTAAAAGCGCACTTGTTATCCGTACAGGCGCAAGCTTCAGATACACAAGGACTTTCAACGACAGGACGGCTGCTTACGTCGAACTGTCGGACAAATATGCAAGAATGACGGGTTCTCCGGAATATCTCGGAGGCAAAGACAGAAATACACTTATCCTCAGCGTAGGATGCACATTCTAAAGAAATGAAAAGAACACTACTGATAACACTATCGCTGCTTGGCCTCGTATGCACTGCAAGGGCACAGCAAAACAGCATTCCGGCAGATGAAAGCACCATAATCGGCAAACTGGAAAACGGAATGACTTATTACGTCAGACCTACGGCCAATGCCGAAGGCAAGGCTGACTTTTACATAGTTCACAACGTCGGCGCCCTCCAGGAAGAAGCAAGACAGAACGGTCTGGCGCACTTCCTGGAACATATGGCATTCAACGGCACGAAGAACTATCCTGACAAGACAATGTTCCCTTTCCTCGAGGCGGAGGGAGTCAGGTTCGGGGCCAACATAAACGCCTACACTTCACGCTATGAAACCGTTTACCACGTCAATTCCGCCCCGGTGGCGAGAGATTCGTTTGTCGATTCCGTTCTGACCCTGCTCAGGGACTGGTCCTGCGACATCAGTTGCGAACAGGATGCCCTGGATGCCGAGAGAGGCGTAATCAGCGAAGAGTGGAGGCGCAGGGATGACACCCGCACCAGGATGGCGCTGAAGCAGAACAGCCTGATTTACAAGGGTTCGCTGCACACGGAAAGGTCAGTGATCGGAACTCTCGAAGTAATAAATGGCTTTGAGAGAAAGGACATACTCGACTTTTACCACAAATGGTACAGGCCTGATCTTCAGGCAATTATCGTGGCCGGCGACATTGATGCCGACAAGATGGTCTCAATGATCAAGGCAAAATTCTCCGACATTCCTGCCGCTGTCAATCCAGCAGTCAAGCAGAAATGCGAACCGGCTCCTCTCGACAGTCCTCTCTTCGAGAACATGAATGACCCCGAAATCACTTACAATACGCTCAAGGTATTTCACCGTCAGGCATTTCCTGACGAGCAGACAAGGAGCGGCAGCGCTTTCTACAAGGATCAGCTGACCAGACAGATGCTCAGCAGCATCATCGAAGGCAGGCTGGGAGAAGAACTACGCAAGGACAGTTGTCCGGTCCGCGGAGCAGTTGTGGTCACCAATGCATTCAACACGGACTTTTATGTGACCCAGTTCACTTTCACTCCGAAAAGCGAGGACAAGATGGATGACGCGCTTGCATTTTACCGCAGCAACATCGACCGTCTGATACGCTACGGAGTCAGCAGCGACGAGGTGGAGTCAGCGCGGTTCAAGGTGCGCCGCAAACTCAAGCTGGATATCGAAGTCTTTGATAAAGACCTGACTACCAAAGAGATAGCCAATGCCTGCAAGGAGAATTTCCTCAGAGGATATCCTTGCATCTACACACGCGAGCGCAATGCTCTGATGAACGGCGAGCTTGAGAGCATAAGCGCGGAGGAAGTGAACGCTTATATCCGGAAGATGTTCGTGGAGAGCGAACGCATATACTCATACTCCATCAACGAATCAAAGGCAGAACTCATTCCTGACAAGCAGAGAATGCTCGCCGTGATTGATTCTGTTGACAGGTCGGACATCAAGCCTGAATATATGAACTTCAAGCAGATTGACCTGAAAGTAGCTGACGGACGGGATTGCAGGATAGTAAGGGAAAGCAAGGACAAGGAGGGAAAGGTTTGGACGCTGGACAACGGTTCAAAGGTTTTCTGGACCCCTTCAGAGTCAGTTGAGTCCAACACCCATCTTGCAATGTTTGTCAAGTACGAAAGCGGCTACGGCTCGCTAGACGGTAAGGGCAATGCATCCGAAAGGGTGGCAATCAGTTTCCTTGACCGTTGGGGAGGACTCAGGGATGTAAGCAGGTCAGAGTTTAAGTCAATGCCACAGAGCGCAGGAGTCAACCTGCTCGTGGATATCGGCCGTTATGCTTCCAGGGTAAGGGTCAGCGCGGACGAGAAAAACTGCGAAAAAGCATTCGCAATTGCCGCATTGCAGCTCAAGGACCCGTATTTCGGATCGGAGAAGGAACTGGGACAGTTCAAGGCTTCGCTTCTGGCTTCGCTCAAGAAACCTGTCAGCAACACCAACAAATTCAACGAGGAAGTTAAGAAAGCCCGCTACGGTGACAACCCGTCCCTGTCCAAGCCTACGGAGGAAGAAATTGAAGCGGTGGACATGGAATTCGTTCAGCGCGTCTGGGAGCAGTCTTTCTCCGGCAACGCTGAAATATACATCTGCAGCGATATGGACGAAGGGACAGTCAAGGAACTGGTCTGCCGCTACTTCGGATCTCTTCCGCAGCGCGTGCGTAGCGGGGAAAAGACCGAAAGGCTTGTGCCTCTGTACAAGGGCGAAGGTAATTTAACATCAACCGTGCCTGCCAGCTCTGCTCCAAAGGCTACTGTAAAATGCTGCTTCAAGAGCGAAGCGAAGGTCAATCGCAGGCAAATGCTCGCTCTGGACATTCTCGACTATGTGATGTCAAAACGCTACATTGACCTCATCCGCGAGGAAAGGGGCGGCACATACAGCGTCAGCTTCAACACGGAAATATACCCGATATCAGGCTATTACGAGAGTTGTGTCGAATTCCAGACCCGCCCGGAAATGCTTGACCTGCTGGTTGCGGACGTGTATGACGAACTCCACAGGGCCGGCTGGGACGGAATTAGTCAGGAGGAGTTTGACAATGCAGTGAAGTACCTGCGCAAAGTGCATATGGAAAGGCAGAAGAGGATAGCAAACTCTGTGGTTTCAAAGAATTTCGAAAGGCACGACCAGCTCAAATACGGCACTTGCGACATCTACGATTTTGATGCAGTTGTAAGTCGCATCAAGACTTCGGACATTGAAAAACTCGCACGAAAGGTTTACAAATCAGATAAGTACAGGTACATTTTAATTGAAGAATAGTCTATGGCTAAACAATCTACCATCATCAGGAACTGGCCGAAATACCTCCTCCAGTGGGGAGTGCTCATAGCCATCATAGTATGCGTGGCAGGCCTTGTTAAAAGCGACCAGCCGGTTGACCCAGAAGCACATTGCCCTATGGGCGGCATCCAGGCTTTCGCCACCTGGCTTGCAAACGGCTCTCTGCCTTGCTCGATGAGCTCGATGCAGATTTTTATGGGGCTCGCCCTGCTTGTGGGTGTCATCCTGTTCAGCAAGCTGTTCTGCGGTCTGGTCTGCCCTCTCGGCACGGTGGAAGACCTGCTTATCAAACTGCGCAACGCGCTGCACATCAAGAGCATAAAGATTCGCAGCCTTTCCGTTGCCGACCGCATCCTCAGGGTGTTCAAATACCTGCTTGCTTTCTGGATTTTCTATATGACCATAGGTGCAAGCGAACTCTTCTGCAAGAACCTTGACCCTTACTATGCCGTTGCAACAGGATTCAAGGGAGAGATAACCCTCTGGATGTCAATATGCACGCTTACCCTCCTCATACTCGGAGGCCTGCTCATTGACAGGTTCTGGTGCCGTTACATCTGCCCGCTTGGAGCTATTTCCAACTCATTCAAGTTCTGGCTCTGGACAGGCGTGCTTTTCCTCTCATACTATCTTCTCAATCTGGCTCTTGCAGGACTTGGAGTCCAGATTCCGTGGTGGGCGCTTCTGGCAGCATTCTGCCTTCTGGGCTACTTGCTCGAGATCCTGCACAGCAAGCCTAAACTCCAGCTGCTCTATATGATGAAGGACAACAACAGCTGCACGCACTGCGGCGTGTGCTCCAAGAAATGTCCTTACAACATCGATATCAATTCTTTCGAGAACGGTCGCATCAACTCCGTTGACTGTACGCTCTGCGGCGAATGTGCTGCAGCCTGCAACAGGAACGCCCTTGCCATAGGAGCCGTCAAATCCCGCGGGCACAAATGGATGAACTACCTGCCTCTCGTGATTACAGTCGTGCTTTTCGCAGTCGGAGTGCATTTTGGAAGGAACAGCGAGATTCCTACAATCAACGAAACCTGGGGCGATGCTCCGGAGCAGCTCGAAACTACGCTTGTGGAAGGTCTTAGGTCTGTAAAATGCTACGGAAGTTCAATGGCATTCAAGGCCAAGCTCGAAAAGATTCCTGGAATCTACGGTGTCAAGACCTATGTCAACCACCACAGGGCAGCCATCAGCTACGACCCTGCCGTAACCAATCCTGACAAGATACGCGAGGCTATATACGTTCCGTCCACCTTCAGGGTGGCCAGTCCGGACAAGAATTCGGCCTCGAGCGTGAAATACGTCACCATACGCACTGAGAACATGTATGACAAGATGGACCTGAACTATCTCGGAATGCAGATGCGCCTGAGCGGAAAGAAGGTTTACGGACTTGAAAGCGAGTTTGCCTGCCCTCTGATTGTTAGAGTATATATGGCTGAAGATGAAACTCTTACGGACGAAGAACACAATACTCCGGAGGCCTGGTTCAAGGATGTCGTGGAAATGAAGCAGCTCGAGATGCCTCAGCACGGCGGCGGAACAAAGACCATTGACGTGGACTACAAGTTCATACGCCTCGAAGAAGGCGAGGGTCATATAGGGATGGAAGACTACATACGCAAGATGTTCACTCCGTTCCGTGCAAAGTATGCAAAGAGAGTCGCCGAGTACGAAGGCAAGAAACAGTACATATACGAAATAGCTGACCAGAATTATGAAAAGCCTATATATCTGCGCAATGCACCATTCCTCAGCAACCATCTTTCACGCGAGGAAGGCATCATCGGCGTGGCAATAGAGCTTAACTCGGACCTGGTACCTGCAATTCGCATACGATATGCCGAGCCGATGACATCAGACAGGATCTGGGAACTCATCAATATGGAAACCTGGAACATCAAGTATGCAGAGGACGACATTCGACAAGTTCCGGCAAAGATACAGTTCAGCACTCCGGGCGTAGTATTGGAAGCAATCAACGAAGAGTAGAGCGGATATGAAGAAGCTTATTTTGACTTTTGCAGCGCTTGCGGTCTGCACCGGAGCATTTGCGGACGAGGGAATGTGGTGCATAAACGCCATAAACTCCGCTCTGGAAAAGAATATGCGGGCAAGGGGGCTCAAGCTCAAGGCCAGGCAGATATACGATGCGGACGCACCGGGTGCCCAGCTGTCCGATGCCGTGGTTTCGCTGGACTTCGGATGCACCGGAAGTATCATTTCAGCCGAGGGCCTGCTGATCACCAACCACCACTGCGCATACTCGGACATTCATTCACTCTGCACAGAGCAGAACAACTATCTGGAAGACGGTTTCTATGCGCGCAGCGAAGCCGAAGAGATTCATATCAAAGGCAAGGGTGCTTATTTCCTCAAGCAGGTACTCGACGTTACCGATGAGGTAAACAATCTGCGTGACAGTCTCGTCGCCGCAGGAAAGCCGGCAGGAGGCAGGAGGATAAGTTCCCTTATGGAAAAGGCTTACAGTCGCAATGGACTGGAAGCGGGGCTTTACTCAATGTGGTCAGGGTCAAAGTATTACATCGCCCTGTACAAAGTTTACAAGGACGTGAGACTGGTTGCCGCGCCTCCTGTATGCGTGGCCGCATTCGGTGCCGACATTGACAACTGGGAGTGGCCGCAGCACAAGTGCGACTTTGCAGTTTACCGCGTGTACTGCGCTCCGGACGGAGAGCCGGCGGAGTATTCGCCCTTTAACGTGCCTCTCGAGTCGGAAGGACAGCTGAAGGTTTCGCGCAAGGGCTACAAATGCGGTGACTATGCGATGGTAATCGGTTATCCCGGAAGGACCAACCGTTACTCTTCCAGCGCCAAGAATCGCCTTGACCAGACGGTGAAGAATCCTATAGCCAACAAGTTGCGCGGACAGCAGATGTCCATCATCACAGAGTGGATGGAGGCCGACCCGGCCGTCAGGCTCAAGTATGCAAACTATTTCTTCAGCCTAAGCAACGTGCAGGAACTCTACAGCGGTGAAGTAGAATGTATCGACCGCTTCCGCGTGATTGAGACCAAGCAAGAGCAGGAGAAGGAGTTGCAGGAGTGGATTGAGCGCAGCGGCAAGGCCGACAAGGACCTGCTCAAGCGTCTGGACAAGACGTACCAGGCCGTTGTCGATGCCCAGCGCAACACCTGCTATTACCGCGAGACTCTCATTCGCGGAACGCGTATGGGGCGCATAGTCAATGCGATAAACAATCTCAAGACCGACGTGATGCAGAAGCGCGGGATACGCACCAAACGCGGAAACGACCCTGGAGACGTCGAGGCGCAGGAACAGTGCTACAACTGCTACACCTTCGTAGGAAAGGACTTTGACAATCTCGGTGAAAAGCTGGACAAGGAATACTCCCAGATAGACCTCAGGGTCGAAAAGGACCTTTTCAGCTATGCGGTAAAAGAATACTACAGCAACGTTGACAGGTCTTTCTGGGGCCAGTACCAGACCACGCTCGCCGACAGTTACGGAACGGACAAGTCCGGCTGCGAAGCCATCGCGGGGCATATTTGGGATGGCAGTTTCCTCACCGACACCGCCCGCAAGGACAGCTTCCTTTCGGAAGAACACAGTTTGTGCGAAATGTGCTCCGACCCTCTCGTGCGCTTTTTCAAGGATGTGCAGATCTTAAGCTTCAACCAGGCTATCAGCGATGCGGAAGGAGACGAGAATCTGCTGAATCTCGACAAGGAATACACCAGGGCTCTCTACAATATGCGAAATGACAGGGGCGTACTGCAATATCCGGACGCAAACTCCTCAATGAGACTCACTTACGGAACCATCGGACCTCTTGACTCAAAGGATGCCGTAAGATGCTCGCACCAGACCACGGTAAAGGGAATATTGGAAAAATACCGTCCGGCCATCTACGACTTCAGCCTCAAGGAGCCGCTTCCAGGCCTGTATGCCGGCATAGAGTCCATGCCGGTTGACTTTATCTGCGACTGCGACATCACGGGAGGAAATTCCGGCAGCCCTGTAATGAACGCGCGCGGCGAACTCATTGGACTTGCCTTTGACGGCAACAAGGAGTCACTCGCCGGAGACGTTTACTACACTCCGGGATACAACAAATGCGTATGCGTTGACATACGCTTTGTCTTGTGGATTATGGAGCACTATATGGGCGCAGACAGGCTGCTCTCCGAGATAAATTTCGCGGACTAGCCCACTCCTTTCGCGGAAGGGCTACAACTACTGCTTAGGCTGTAGCGTCACCACTACTCCCACATTTACCCAGCACCCGGGCATTGTCAGACCGCCGAAGTCGCAATACCGGGTGTTGCTTATGTTTGTGGCATCCAGATAATAACGGACGCTGCCCCTCTCATACGCAAGCCTGAGGTCAAGCAGGCAGTAAGGTTCAAAATCCACTTTGCGGGTCAGCATGGCCCCGCTTTCGTCACGGAGCAGATTGCCTTCGTCATCCCTCAGGTAATCATTGTGGCTGCCGAAACGGTCATAGAAGGTACATATTGCCGAGAGAGTGCAAGCGCGGAAAAGCATTGCAGTTGCGCTCAGGCTTGCCTTGTGCTTCATATAGTCAAGAGCCGAGCTCAGAGGCAGGTCGCTCAGCAACTCTGCGCCCGCATAGCCGTATGAGAGTTTAAGTTCACGCAGCAGACCCTCTGCCGAGCGGTATGCAGCATCCGCCTCAACTCCGTAATTGTGCATACGGCTTATCTGTTCCGAATGCCATACGCTGGTGTATTGTTTTTCTCCGACCGTGAGGTGGTCCCTCCAAACCCAGGCAATCCTGTCGCGGGTATCGCGGAAATAGCCGTGCAATCCCGCAGCGAAGCCTCCCCTGCCGTAACTTATGTCAAGATTGTAATTGAGAGCCTTTTCCGGCACGAGATCAAGATTGTTTACCTGAGCCGCAGAGGTATAATAAAGATCAGTAAAGGTCGGCAAACGCGATGACTGCCCAGACTGCGCCTCGATCAGCAGCCCCTCCAAAGGCCTGTAATCGAACACGATGCTCCACAATGCGCTGTTTCCGTAAGGAGTAATCGACAGTCCGCCCATTACATCTGCACCGAAACGCTTCCAGTTCTTGCTGTGGCTGAGGTAGATATTGGAAACCGAACGTGAATCTTCCCTCTTCCAGCATCCGCCAGGGCCAAGCGGCTCGTCAAGCGGCTTTCCGAGATTGGAGGAAAAGATATGGTTGTAGCTGTAGTCTGCTCCAAATACGCTGTGGCCCGCAGCCCAGTCCAGACTCGCCTTGAACTCTGCACCGGCATTGTCGGTATTATGGTTATTGGAAGGCGTCCCGCGAGTCCACTCGTAGCGGTCATAATTCTTTCTGTATGAGGCATTTGCACTCAACCCGAAAGAACCTAGGCTGCGCGTGTATCGAAGCGAAGCCAGATAGGTGCGAGTCGCCTCATACTGGTCAGGATTGTAGGCGGCATAGAATCCGTTCGAGCCGAATGCGCGTGACTGCGCACCGGCCTGGAAGTCGAAATAGCCTGCGCGGGCATTGTTCCACTCCGCACGCAGGTAAGCATTGTAATTTCGGCAGTCGGTATTGTGCCGGTAGCCGTCGCTGTTGCGGAAAGAAAGCGCCGCGTAAACGCTGCCGTCCCCCTGCGTGCGCGCACCGCTGACGCTGCCGTAGTGGTAGCCGAACTGGCCTGCAGACAGTTCCGTACGCAGGTAGTTCGGAACAATTCCCCTGACCGCAAGGTTTACCGCTCCGCTCAATGCCCCCGTTCCGGGAACGTCCCTGACCAGCGAAACGGAGGACACCGACTCGATGTCAACGGGCAGGGAATGGCTCTGGTGGCCGGTTCTGGCGTCGGTAAAATTGATTCCGTTAAGCATAACCATAGTCTGGTCGGCAGAACCTCCGCGTATGGAAATGTCCGCCTGGGAGCTCTTGCCGCCCCTCTCGCGCAGGTCAACCGCAGGGAGCGTACGCAGCGCTGCCTCGAAACTCTGCACTGGCGTTGCCATCCCGAATTTGCGGTCATAGACGGTTATCAGGTTGAGAGCTCCCCTTACCGGAGAAGGCCGGCTTGCGCTCAGCAGGCTCTCGTCAAGTTCGTAACGGTAAACGGTATCCGCATCGATGAGAATACTGTCCTTAGGATTCACGGCCGTTGATGCGGCGACCGTCAGGATAGAAAGCATTAGTCCGATCATAGTACACATACAATTGCCTCTGGCGTGAAAACCAGAATCGCCGAGGGCAAAAACCAAGACAAAGTTATAAAAAATTGCTATATTAGCGGAATTATGGAATTTTCGCAGCATAGCTTCAATGTTTTTCTTATAGTGATGAGTGCCGTTGCGCTCGTGGTGTTTGTCGCGTTGTATTTTGTCGATGCAGGCTATGGCAAATTCTATAACAAGCGCTGGGGTCCCGCCATCAGCAACAAGACGGGGTGGATAATAATGGAATCGCCTGTGTTCATCGCTATGCTCGTGCTGTGGCTGATGAGCGACCGCAGAACTGATATCTGCCGGGTTATCTTCCTGATGCTGTTTGAGTTGCATTACTTTCAGCGTTCATTCATCTTCCCCTTCCTGATAAGCGGAAAGAACAAGATGCCTCTCGCAATCATACTGATGGGAGCAACTTTCAACACCCTCAACGCGCTGATGCAGGGAGGATGGATCTTCTACCTGTCGCCGGATGGGATGTACCCGGTTTCCTGGCTCGCAGACCCGCGATTCATTGCCGGAACCATGCTGTTCCTTGTCGGAATGTACATCAACATCCACTCCGACAGCATCATACGCCATCTGCGCAAGCCGGGCGACACTGCCCACTACCTTCCTAAAGGCGGAATGTTCCGCTATGTCAGCTCAGCCAACTACTTCGGCGAACTGCTCGAGTGGATAGGATTCGCCATACTCACCTGGTCTGCCTCCGGAGCGGTATTTGTCCTCTGGACCTTCGCCAACCTCTGCCCGCGCGCCGCACGCATATACGAGCGGTACAAGAAAGAATTCGCCGACCAGTTCGATACCAAACGCATAAAGAGACTGATACCTTTCATTTACTAGCAAATGGAATCAAAGATATTTACGCCCTGCAAGATAGGGCCTGTAACGCTGCGCAACCGAGTCATACGCTCCGCGGCGTTTGAGAATATGGCATACAACAACAGTCCTTCTCAGGACCTGTTTGACTACCACACCGCCGTTGCGCGCGGAGGCGTAGGTATGACCACGATAGCCTATGCCGCCGTCAGCCGCAGCGGGCTCTCGTTCAACGGGCAGCTCTGGATGCGCAAGGAGATAGTCCCGGAACTTAGGAAGCTCACCGACGCCATACACGCCGAAGGCGCCAAGGCATCCATACAGCTCGGCCACTGCGGCAATATGACTCACCGCTCTACCTGCGGATGCACCCCTGTCGGGGCCTCCGGCGGACTGAACCTCTACTCCCCTACCTTTGCCAGAGCTCTCAAGAAGGACCAGATCCTCTCCATAGTCGAGGATTTCGGACACGCCGTGCAGCTCGCCCGCGAGGCAGGATTCGACTGCGTCGAAATCCACGCCGGCCACGGCTACCTCATCAGCCAGTTCCTCTCCCCGTACACCAACAGGAGGAAGGACGAATTTGGCGGGAGCCTGGATAATAGAATGCGCTTTATGCGCTTGGTAATCAACAAGGTAATGGAGGTTGCCGGAGACGATATGGGAGTCATCGTCAAGATGAACATGCACGACGGATTCAAAAGCGGAATGCAGGAGCCCGAGTGCCTCGAGGTGGCAAAGGAACTTCAGCGTCTGGGCGTTCACGCCCTCGTGCTCTCCGCGGGATTTGTCAGCAAGGCTCCTATGGAGGTGATGCGCGGGGCAATGCCTCTCAAGACCCTCGCCCACTATATGGACATGAAGAAATTCTGGTGGCTCAAGGCAGGTCTGGGCATTGCCGGAAGGCAGCTGATTCCGACCGTTCCGTACAAGGAGGCGTATTTCCTCGAAGATGCAAAGCGCTTCCGCGACCAGCTGAGCGTTCCTCTGATATATGTTGGTGGGATGGTGTCCAAAGAAGGAATGGAAAAGGTTCTGGACGAAGGCTTTGTTGCACTTCAAGTTGCAAGGGCGCTTGTCCACGATACGGATTTTGTCAACAAGATCAGGAGCGGCGAGTGCGAGCGCAGCGGCTGCGGACACTCCAACTACTGCATAGGACGTATGTACACCCTCGAAATGAGGTGCCACCACTGCGTCGAGAATATGCCCGAAAAGCTTCGGAAGGAGGTTGACAATGCGGAAAAGGAAATTGAAAAATCCGTCAGATAATGCATAAACGTCTGGGACACAAACCTTTGGCACTTGTAACAGGGGCCAGCTCCGGAATCGGATTGGAATTTGCCCGGCTGCTCTCCGAGGCCGGCTGCGAGCTGGTGCTCGTGAGCAACGATGCTGAAAAGCTGCAGGCCGCCGCAGACGAACTGCAGGCCAATTCCATCTGCATGGACTTATCCGAACGCGATTCTGCCGAGAAGCTTTTCGACTGGTGCAACGGGCTCGGTCTGGAGGTGGACCTGCTTGTCAACAACGCGGGCATGTTCTTCTGGGATAAAATGAACGAGGAAAGGCTCGAGGATGCGGAAGAACTGCTCAGGCTCAACGGATTGACGCCGATGAAACTCTGCGTGCTCTTCGGCGAGCAGATGAAAAGTCGCGGATGCGGATATATTATCAACGTGGCTTCGAGCGCTGCCCAGCTGCCTTTTCCGGGGCTTGGATGCTACTCGGGGAGCAAGGCGCTGCTGAAGAATTACAGCAAATCCCTGCATTACGAATACCGACCTTTCGGGGTGAGGGTGACCGCTCTGTGCCCGGCTGCAGTGGCCACGGAACTCTACGGTCTGCGCAAGGACCTGCTCGAATTTGGAACGCGCATCGGATTTATTCAGAAGCCTCGACGCACTGCACTCAAGGCCCTGAAAGCTGTCAGAAGAGGCAGGAAAGTGTGCTATCCCGCCTTTATGTGCTACTATCTGCCGGTGCTGCTGTGGCTGCTCCCGTCCTGCGTCATAGACCTTATCTGGCGCAAGACCAGGGGCGGCGACTGAGCCGGTCCGCCCGCAAACGGGCGCAGCGGCAAGCCTAAGAGCCACGCTCGCGCCAATCTACTCTCCGCTGCCTTTCCTGTACTCCCCGTACCAGCGTGCGAAACGCCTAAGTCCCTCACGCAGAGGAGTTGACGGCTTAAAGCCGAATTCGTCCTCAAGCGGGGTCGTGTCGGCGTAGGTTATCGGCACGTCACCGGGCTGCATAGGGACGAGCTCCTTGTGAGCTTCGAAGTCGTAGTCCTCGGGCAGTACCCCGGCTCGCACGAGTTCTTCCTGCAGTATGCTTACAAAGTCGAGCAGATTCTCCGGATTGTTGTTGCCGATGTTGTAAACCTTATACGGAGGCACCGGCAGGCCGTCCTCGCCCTTGCTGCGCTCCGGAGCGTGGCGCATAACCCTCACTACGCCTTCCACGATGTCGTCGATGTAGGTAAAATCGCGCTTGCAGTTGCCGTAGTTAAATATTTTGATGGTTTCGCCTGCGACGAGCTTGTCCGTAAAGCCGAAGTATGCCATATCTGGCCTGCCGGCTGGGCCGTAAACCGTAAAGAAACGGAGTCCGGTGGACGGGATGTCGTACAGTTTGGAATAGGCGTGGGCCATCAGTTCGTTGCTCTTTTTGGTTGCGGCATAGAGGCTGACCGGGTTGTCAACCTTGTCATCAGTGCTGTACGGGACCTTCTTGTTGGAGCCGTAAACACTTGAACTGCTGGCATATACGAGATGCTCCACAGGATGGTGGCGGCAGGCTTCGAGTATATTGTAAAAGCCTATGAGATTGCTCTCCACATAAGCGTCAGGATTGGTAATGCTGTAGCGCACCCCGGCCTGTGCTGCGAGGTTGACTACCACAGAGATGTTTTCGGAGCTGAAGATGTTCTCCAGAGCATCCCTGTCGGCAATCGAAGCCTTGACAAATTTCCAGCGTCCGCGGGACATCTTTTCCAGTTCGGCGAGCCTGCCGTACTTGATATTCACGTCATAATAGTCTGTGATAGAGTCAATTCCTATCACTCTTATATCTTCATAGTCAGACAGCAGGCGCCTTGAGAGCGCACTGCCTATAAATCCGGCAGCACCGGTTACAAGTACGGCCTTGCCGCTGAGTTCTACATTGTGTTTCAACATGGTGTATTGTATTTTTCGTATAATTGGCTGTCTTTCATCCCAGCTGAAGCGACTCTTCGCTAAGCAAGCTGTCGATTAATTGCCATCCCGGTTTATGCAACAAATTTAAGCAATTTGTATTATTTTTTTTATATTTGTGATTACGACACAAAACGTGACAACCAATTTATCCTAAAATATGAGTAAAAAGATTCTGGTCATCGGAAGCAGCAACACCGATATGACCGTCAAGAGCGAAAAGATGCCTGCCCCGGGAGAAACCGTCCTCGGAGGCGAATTTATCATGGGACCCGGTGGCAAGGGTGCGAACCAGGCGGTGGCGGCCAGGAGACTGGGCGGCGACGTATGTTTCATCTGCAAGGTCGGCCGTGACATTTTCGGCGACAATGCAGTTGCTGGATATGACAGGGAAGGCATTGATACTTCACACGTTCTGCGTTCCGACAAGGCATCCGGAGTGGCGCTCATCCTCGTTGACAAAAACGCAGAAAATTCCATTTCGGTTGCGCCCGGCGCAAACAACGACCTTACGCCTGAAGATATAGATTCCGTTGCAGACGTCATCAAGGCATCCGACTATCTCATCCTTCAGCTTGAAATTCCGGTGGAGAGCGTGCTGCGTGCTGCTCAAATAGCCCACGAGGCTGGAGTGTATGTCATTCTAAATCCGGCGCCTGCGTGCCCGCTTCCGGCAGAATTGTTCTCTTATCTTTCGCTCATCACTCCAAACGCGGGAGAAGTGGAACTTATGACCGGAGTAACGGGCGAACTCGACGACAAGGTTGCAGCCCTGCGCAAAATGGGTGTCAGCGACGTCATCATCACACTTGGCAGCCGCGGTTCTTACGTGGCGCCGGCAGGCAGGGAAGCTGAACTCGTTCCGGCACTGAAGGTCAATGCGGACACCACAGCCGCCGGCGACACTTTCTGCGGAGCACTCTGCGTGGCGCTTTCCGAGGGCAAGGACCTTGCCGAGGCCGCACGCTTCGCCACAAAGGCATCATCCCTGACCGTCCAGAAAATGGGCGCACAGTCAAGTATCCCTTATCGCAAAGATCTTTAATTCAATAAATTATGTTTATCGTTAACAGTTACGGACTGGCAGTGGCACTCTGTTTTGTCACTATGCTCTGCTGGGGTTCCTGGGGCAACACCCAGAAGCTCGCCGCCAAGAGTTGGCGCTTTGAATTGTTTTACTGGGACTACGTGATCGGTATGGTCATCTTCTCTCTTTTCCTCGCCCTTACTCTGGGAAGCTTCGGCGAAGGCGGACGTTCCTTCGGTGCGGACCTTGCCCAGGCCGATTGGAAAAGCATAGGATGGATACTTCTCGGATCCGTGGTATTTAACATCTCCAACATCCTGCTCTCCGCGTCCACATCCATTGCAGGCCTTTCAGTGGCCTTCCCTCTCGGAGTGGGCCTTGCGCTCGTAATCGGAGTCATCAACCAGCTGCTGTTCCATCCCGATCCAAACCAGAACATCGTTCTTCTCTTCATCGGAGTTGCGCTCGTCGTAATCGCAATCATCTGTAACGGAATCGCTTCCGGAAAGGTATCAAACGAGCAGAGAGACCCTGCCCAGAACCGCAAGGGCATCATCCTCGCCCTCATCGCAGGTATTGTGATGTCATTCTTCGGCACCCTCGTTTACAACGGAATGGACCTCAACTTCACGGCTCCTACCGCCGGCAAGGTTACTCCATACACGGCGATGTTCGTATTTGCAGTCGGCATTTTCATCTCCAACTTCCTCTTCAACACCATCGTGATGAAGCACCCGTTCGTCGGAGAGCCTGTGACTTACGGACAGTACTTCAAGGGCAGCGCCAAGACCCACCTCGTCGGAATGCTCGGAGGCGCAATCTGGTGTCTCGGTACCGCACTCAACTATATGTCCGCTGAAAAGGCCGGCCCTGCCATCAGCTACGCCCTCGGCCAGGGAGCGCCGCTCATCGCAGCAATCTGGGGAGTCTTTGTCTGGAAAGAATTCAAAGGTGCAAAGAAGAGCGTTTACGCACTGCTTGCAGCAATGTTCGTGCTCTTCATAGCCGGACTTGCCCTCATCATCGCAGCAAGGCAGTAAAGGCAAGGCGGGCGTCGCCTGGGCCGCGCTTTCGGGGGCTACGCCACGTCAAAGAGTCCGGTCTGCCGGCACATAAACAAAAGTCACAGAAATGACCTGTAAGCCAATGCATTACAGGTCATTTCTCCTATTTAGCCCCTCTCGTCAACGGGTCAGGATCATCAGGAAAAGTAAGAGTCAACCAAAGCTTCCCG
>SAMEA3663015__coassemble_348_pt1 | contig 19604 bp, 13 predicted proteins | sample SAMEA3663015__metabat2_high_PE_009 | metagenome-assembled genome bin SAMEA3663015 (sample SAMEA3663015) | pig gut metagenome | biome: pig gut; feature: pig-associated habitat; material: faeces | place: France | collected 2012
CACTCTTCTGCTTTCGGTTTTTATCGTCATCTGGCTTTCTGACGTCGGAGCATATCTTGTGGGAAGTACCCTTGGTCAGCGACCGGGTTCCAAGCGTCTCGCGCCTCATATTTCACCAAAAAAATCCTGGTGGGGATTCTTCGGGGGAGTAATCTGCGCAGTGTTGATTGCAGCAATCCTTCATTTTGCAGGAATATGCAAACTTGGAATATGGCATACACTTGCACTTGGCGCAGTCACAAGCATCGCGTCCGTGTTCGGTGATCTGCTCGAGTCTTTGTGGAAAAGACATTTCGGTGTCAAGGATTCAGGGAAGTGCATACCGGGACACGGCGGAATGTATGACCGTTTCGACAGTTCTTTCGCTGCCTTGCCGGCCGCATTTGCTTACCTTCTTATATTCGGATTGATATGATAATAGATAAAGATTCCTACGGCTCACTTGCCCTCGTTTATTCCCTGTCTGCGCTTGCGGTTGTTCTGCTCTTCGTCTTTGTCAGGATTCCCTGGCTGACCTGGCCTCTGACCGCATCCCTGCTCTGGTTCTGTATTTGGCAGACCAGATTCTTTTCCGTTCCCGACCGCAAGTGCTCGGGTACGGACAATCTTGTGTCTTCTGTAGCTGACGGCAGGGTTGTAATCGCCGAAAAGGTGTTTGAGTCTGAAGTGCTTGGCAAAGAGGCTCTACAGGTAAGCGTCTATATGAATTTTTTTGATTTTCACGCGAACTTCTGGCCCGTCAACGGAGAAGTGACCGAGTGGAAGTATTGCCCGGGCAAGCATATGTTTGCTTACAAACCCAAGTCGAGTCTTGAGAATGAACATACCTGGGTAAAGCTCAGGACAGCTTCCGGAAAGGAAATCATGTTCAAACAGATTGCCGGCGGTTTTGCGCGCAGGATAGTCTGCCACGCCGATCCCGGGCTCAAGGTGCAGGCCGGCAAGCAGCTCGGAATCATCAAGTTCGGATCAAGAATCGACATACTTCTTCCCCTTGATGCAAAAATCAAGGTGAAACCTGGAGACCTCGTAAGGGCTTGCGAGAGCGTAATAGCAGAACTCTGATTCTTGTTGCCCTATATCTTCTTGCTGTACGATCTTCTGCGCGTATAAGGCTTAGGCTTGTACACATCGAAGAGAGTCTGGACCTTGAGATTGGTTTCAAGTTGCGGATTCATTACCATCCTCTTGATTCCGTACTTGATTGCGTTTTCGTGCAGATACTTGAATATCAATGCGCTGGCGCCCATTCTTTGATACTCGGGAAGCACACCTATCATAAGGGCCTCAATAGTGTCGTTGCTATTCAGAGCCTTGAGAATTGGAATAAATCCGAACGGGAACAACCTTCCGCGGGCTTTCTTTATTGCTTTTGACAACGACGGAACACAAACTGCAAATCCCACCGCCTTGTCTTCCCTGTCAACGAGTATGCACACAAAATCCTTGTTGAGTATGCCCAGATAAGACTTGACATAGGCATCAATTTGTTTCTCGCTCAGCTTGGTAAACTGGTATAGCGGAGCAAAGGCTTCGTTGAGTGTGTGGAAAAGCGCTTTCCCGTACTTGTCCCCAAGTTCCTTCATAGACCGGGCCTGATAAACCCTCAGCCCGAACCTCTTCTCAACAAGTTCAGCATATTTCAGAACTTCAGGCAGTTGCGGTGAGATCTCCACCCAGTCCTGGAGCCAGTCGGCATCCTTTTCCAGACCATACTCCTTGAGTCTTGTATCGTAGTACGGGTAGTTGTAAAGGCAGGTAAAGGAAGAAAGATTCTCGTATCCTTCAACCAGAGAGCCCTCCTTGTCCATATCAGTAAAACCCAAAGGCCCCTTCATCGTGTCGCAACCCCTTTCTGCTCCCCATTTCTCAACCTCGGAAAGCAGGGCCTTCAGCACATCTGCATCATCGACAAAATCAAGCCAGCCGAACCTGACCACCTTGCAGTCCCAGGTCCTGTTGGCATTGTGGTTTATTATTGCGGCAACCCTCCCGACAACGTTACCGTCCCTGTAGGCAAGAAAATAATCTGCATCGCAAAATTCAAAAGCAGGGTTTTTATCCTTTCTGAGCGTCTCGAACTCGTCTCCAATCAGAGCGGGTACCCAGTTGTCGCAATTCTTGTATAATCTCTCGGGATAGGTTATGAATGTGCGGAGCTGACACCGCGTAGAGACTTTCACTACAGTAATTTCCTGTTTCATCGGTTCAGTTTTTGTAAAATTAAAAGCAAAATTAACATTTCTTTATATTTCTGCAAATCCTATCAGTCCCGTAATGCCTTTTTTTCCTATATTTGCAGACGCACATATATATTTGAAAATATGACAACCAAAGGAAAAGTATTCGGAGGATTGAGCATAGTATTGGTCCTCGCTCTTGCAGCCTTTATCTACTTCAAGTTCTATTTCGTGTTCGGAGAAGGAGTAAAGGCCGGCGAACTCAACCAGATAGTTTACAAGGGTTGGGTATGGAAAACTTATGAAGGCAGACTCATCCAGACCGGTTTCAAGGGCGCAAAGGGCGGCGGTACGATACAGTCCAACGAGTTTAACTTTTCCGTTGTAAACAAGGATATCGCCGACTCCCTGATGCGTTGCAGCGGAAAGATGGTGGAACTTCACTATCGCGAATACAACGGAGCCCTTCCTTGGCGCGGAGTGCAGAGATACATCGTTGACCGCATCGTGTCTGTACGCGAAGAAAGCAATGTCGGAAACGAAGTTCCAATCATTGTGGGCGATGTATAATCTTATGAGAACGATAAGTATTTTATTGATCGGGATGCTCTCAGGAGCCCCGATTTTTGCTCAGCAGCAGGTGCAGCAGCTCCGTCCTGGTCACGACGGCGAACGCATTGCTGTCGATGACCTTGGATCAGGCCGCTACTATCCTTCGCTGCCATACTTCCATTTCGACCTCTCCGGCAGGCCTTGTCCCGGATACCCGGCTCACGACAGACGCGAATGGCGGCTTCCCGTCAGCGACAACCCTGCAATCAGCTACGGCAAGGAAGTCTCCAGGAACGAATTCGGCTGTACCGAAGGCGTTTTTCCGTCTCCGGACAGCAGCCTCCTTGCAGTTTACCGCAAGGATGAGTCCTTTGTCTGCCGTTTTCCTATCCTGGACATACGCCCGCGTACCGCTACCGACGAGCTCATACCCTATCCGATGGCGGGCACGCCGTCGGAACGCCTGTCGCTGTGCATTTGCGATACCCTCGGCAACGTGATAGCGACCATAGTCCCGGACCAATTCTCTCCTGAACGTTACCTGACCGGCGTGAGCTGGACTGCGGACGGAAAGGCGGTGTTCGTTGGGGTGCTGGACAGGGAGCAGCATAACCTGCATCTCAATCTGTATGACGCACGCAGCGGAGAACTGCGCAGGACGCTGCTTACGGAGAGTAACGATGCCTGGGTTGAGCCGCTGGACCCTGTAAGGGCGCTTGATTGCGGGCTTTTCATATACAGGACTGACAACAGAGACTCTTTTCGCAACCTTTATCTCTGTGATACCCTGGGCGGAATTGTCAACATTGCGCCTACGGCTGCGGACCTTGAGTATGTGGCGCATACGGAGGATGCTCGCGGAATCAGGATTTTTTACACCACGGCACAGTATTCTCCTGTGGAGAACCACCTTATGAGCGTGTACGTGCGCAAGGGAAGGAGTCTTTCGAAATGCAGGATTGCAAGTCCTTGCAGGCTGACTTCCGAACAGGGCTGGCACGACGTTCTGATGTCGGATGATTGCAGCCGCTTCATCGACCGATGGTCGTCCGTTGACAATCCGGGCTGTGTGGCTCTCCGTTCTGCTGCCGACGGAAGTCTGCTCGAATCCCTTGCCCAAGCTCAGGATCCCCTTGCGGATGTCGCTATGCCTGAGCTTGAAATGGGTACAACGCTTGCTGCAGACGGGGTGACCCGGAATTGGTTCCGCTTCTGGAAACCTGTGGGATACAAGCCTGACGGAAAATATCCTCTCATAGTATATGTTTACGGAGGCCCTCATTCGCAACTGGTTCAGGACCGTTGGCTGGCCAATGTCCGTATGTGGGAACTCGCTATGGCACAGAGGGGTTACGCCGTGTATGTGCAGGACAACAGGGGCACTTCAAACAGAGGAGCTGAATTTGAAAAGGCAATAAACCGCCGTTGCGGGCAGGAGGAAATGGCAGACCAGATTGCCGGTCTTAATGCACTGCTGGAGCGTTGTCCTTGGATTGACAGGGACAGGATCGGTGTGCACGGATGGAGCTACGGCGGCTTTATGACCATAAGTCTCTGTACCTCATATCCTCAAGTCTTCAAGGTGGCAGTCGCCGGAGGGCCGGTCATCGACTGGAAGTGGTATGAGGTGATGTACGGAGAAAGGTATATGGACACTCCGCAGAGCAATCCTGAGGGATATGCCCTGACATCACTGCTTGACAAGGTAGATCGTCTCCAGGCAAAAATGCTTATCTGTCAGGGAGTTATCGACCCGGTTGTGGTCTGGCAGCATTCGCTCAGCTTCGTGCAGAACTGCGTGGAACTTGGCGTGCCTGTCGATTATTTCCCTTATCCGCGTTCAGAACACAATATGGCTGGAAAGGCGCGCAAGCACCTCTACAACAAGATCACCGATTATTTCATCGACTATCTGTAGGTCCTGCTAAGCGTCTTTTCCACATTCATTTACAATGCTTTTTCCCGAGCGTCCGTCTATGCATACGTCAAGCGGGCGCTCGAAGCGTATGTGACGCACGAGTTCAGACTCATAGACTGCCGGATGTGAGTCAAGCCTTTCAAAGTCAACCTTGTCGCTGCGGAACTTGAATGGGTCCACGTTGATGTATCCCACGTTGAATGACGTGAGGTTCTGGAAGAAGTGGGTTCCCTGGCTCGGATCCACGCGGAAGTCTTCAAGGCAGCATTCGACTATGGCCTTGGCTTCGGAGATGTCGGACCATTTGACAGGGACACCGAGCGAAGGTATGCTTGACCCCCAGCGGCCAAATCCTATGAGCAGGTATCCTCTGCCCTGTGCCGCCATCTCGGCGTTGAGCCGTGATACCTCAGCCGCCATCTGAACGGTCTTGAGAGTATCGAATGCCTGCGGCCTGAGATAAACGATGTCCTGGATGTCACCTATCCAGCCGACTCCGAGGGAGTTTGAAGAGTAGAGCAGCGGATTGCTGCAGTCAATTTTGTTCCAGTCAACCTCGGACGCATTGGTGTCAAGTGATATTGGTCTGATTTGCAGCACGTTGAAATTAGCGGGGGCGTCACCGCTGCCGAGATCGACAGCAAACTCTATCTCCACTCCGCATTTCATTTCCCTGTCGGCTATCTCAAGAAGCCGGGCGACTATTTCGGCGAGCGGGAACATGTTGTATTTCAGTATGTGGGCGAAGGTGATGAATTTCGGACCTTCGGCAAATGCATTGTCCACCATTCGCTGGTTGTTGTAATCGAAGGTCGAAGCCACGCGTGCAAAACTGCTGAATCCGCTGCAGTCGGAAACAGGAATCCGTTCCAGATTGACGGCGTCGTCAACCGAAGTCCTGAACTTGTCGGGTTGGAGGTTGAGGGCAAATACGCTTTTCTGGGTCTCGCGCATCGTGTGTTCCGGCGTAGATGTCTGGATGACGTGCTTTGGGTATTTCGGTGAAAACCTGAGCACCTGGTCGCCGTCAACTATGGCCTTACCCAGACCGTATGCAATCTTGCACACCCCTTCTTCGGCTTTTTCGTGTCCTACCGGGTAGAAGTTGTACGACCTTGCGACACCGGAAATTGCCGGGAAATAGTAGTTGCCCTGTTCTCGTCCGCAAACTTCCTGTATGACTATTGCCATTTTTTCTTCGGAGATAACGTTGGCGCTTGCGGTAATATAAGCCCTTGAAGATGCGTAATATACTGAAGCATAAACGCTCTTGATGGCTTTGGAGAGCAGTCGGAGTTGTTGGTGCTCATCGCATGCGTGTGGAATCATATATGTTGAATAGACCCCCGCAAACGGCTGATAATAAGAGTCTTCCAGTTTGGATGACGAACGTACGGCAAGCGGTTTCCTGGTGTAGTGGATGAATTTGCGCAGCGCCCTGTTAAGATCCTCCGGAAGTGAGGATGCAACAAACTCGGACAAAATGTCCTCATCGGAAATATCGGCGTTTATTACATACTGCAGTCCATTGTCCTTTATGAATCGGTCGAAATATTCTGTCGTGATGACCAGAGTCCTCGGCACCAGCACCCTCACGTCCTCCCAGTGGTCATAAAGTTCGTACTTCTGCAGTATGTGGTTAAGGAAAGCAAGACCGCGCGCCTTTCCGCCCAGCGACCCGTTTCCCAGACGCGAAAACCATATCGCATCGTTGAAACTGTCCGGGTTGAATGCTGCCACGACACCGAGTCCCTGAGCGATGCGGTAGTCGTGTATGAGCTTGACGTCATTTGCCCTGTGGGCCTCGAGGTCGGTTTCATCCTTGATTCGCAACTCGCTCAGTACCTTGCCTATGGAGAACAATCCCCGGGCAAAGAGCCATTTTGAAAGATAGTTGTTGTTTGCAAGTCTCTTGAAGTCCTCGATGGAAATGGACTTGATGATCTTTTCAAATCCGTGCAGGTCTGAAGCCCTGGCAATTTCCTCGCCTGTCTGCGGATCGGTGACGACAAAATCGCCGAAGCCGAATTCTTTCTCGATAAAGTCGCTGAGCTCCTGGGTCAGGGTCTTGGAACGCTTGTAGATGAATCCCAGCCCCATCGAGACAGCGGTCTGGCGCATGTTTTCCTGTGAGGACTGCATGAGCACCGGCATGCGGGGATTGTCCTCCTTGACTATGCGGCAGAACTGCACTCCTGCATCAGACTTCTCCTGGAAGGATTTTTCGCCCTTGTGCATTACAAACCCGACATCACTTATTATGCCGAGAATGTTCTTCTTGTACTTCTCGTAAAGTTCCATCGCCTCGTCATAGCAGGTGGCCATCAGAATCTTCGGTCTCGACCTCTTGCGCTGGGTCTGCTGCTTCTCGTTCAGCGCGTCTTTGATTGCGACACTGTTCTGGTTGAGTATAAGTCTGTACAACAGAGGTAGATAGGTGGAATAATAGCGAACTGAGTCTTCTACGAGAAGTATGGCTCTCACTCCGGAGGAAATGTCTGCCTCGGCATTCATCCTGTCTTCGAGGAGCTTGATGATGGCAATTATCAGGTCGGTTGAGTTGTTCCAGCAAAAGACATAGTCGATATTGGAAGTGTCGTTGTTGTCCAGAGTTTTATACACCTCCCTGGAGAAAGAAGTAAGGAGCACGATAGGGGTTTCCGGACAAAGTTGCTTGGCCCTTGCTGAAAAGTCAAACACGTTGATGCGTCCTACGTTGTACAGAGTGATGACAAGGTCGAAACGCTCACCGTCCTCAAGCCTGCTCAAGGCATCGGGCGTGCTCTCGACTCTGGTGATTGATGGAGGATTGGAGATGTTCAGGTCGGCATATTCGCGAGTGATCAGATCCTCGATGTGTCCGTCCTCTTCAAGGGTGTAGCTGTCGTAATTGTTGCATACCAGAAGAATGCTTCTGATTCTCCTACTCATCAGAGAAGTATAGTCAAGAGCGGAAATGGTCATATGATTGTCTTTTCCTTATGATAACAAAGTGCAAATATAGATAAAAATGATTATCTTTGGACCTATGAAAAGGTTAAGCTTGATTTTTGCCGTTCTTATGCTGTCGGTGACAGTGTACGGCAGTGAATTCCACTTCGGTTCCTATAACATCAGGGTGTTTAACAATGGAGATGGCAAGCATTATGACGGATGGACCGACCGTTGTGACGTAATGTGTGACCTGATTGCCGCATTGGGTTATGATGCATTTGGCGCTCAAGAGGTTACACGCCGCCAACTTACTGACATGCTGGATCGTCTTCCGGAGTACGATTATGTAGGTGTCGGCCGCGACGACGGCAAGGAGGGCGGCGAGTACAGTCCGGTTTTTTACCGTAAGGACAAGTTCAAGGTGCTCGAGAGCGGTACTTTCTGGCTCAGCGAGTCTCCTGAAAAGGTTTCTTTCGGCTGGGATGCAGCCTGCCGCAGGGTTTGCAGCTATGCCAAGCTCAAGAACAGGAAGACCAAGGAAGTGTTCTGGTTCTTCAATACCCATATGGACCATATCGGCATTACAGCACGCAGGGAAGGAGCCCGTCTCATACTTGCAAAAATCCACGAAATAGCCGGTGATGAGGCAAATGTCGTGCTTACAGGAGACTTTAACGTGGATCAGCGCAATGAAGCCTATTCTACGATAATCTCTACCGAGAGACTCGTTGATAGCTACTGGATTGCAAAGCACAGGTTCTGCCCGGGTCCAACCTTCAATAACTTTGTGCCTACAGTTTATTCTGACTCTCGCATCGACCACGTTTTTGTCAGCAACGGGTCCAAGGTAAGCAGTTATATGTGTCTGACAGCACATTACTGGCGCAAGGACAGTCTGTCTGACGGACAGGCAGAAGTCCACCTGCCGAGCGACCATTATCCGCTCAGCGTCAGGGTTGACTTTGGGAAGAAGAAATAAGCGGAGATACGCTATTTCCTGACCCTCAGGTGCATTTCAAGATACTTCGACCAGTCGCTCAGCGATTGGTCGTTTTTTGCCATTACGCAACTGATGAGCAGTACGCCCTGCTTGATTTCGCAACTGGAAAAGAGCATCACGTTGCCATCCTCGTCCTCGCCGCTGAATCCGTAAGCGGTCTTGTTCTGGAACTTCCAGGAACCGATAGGATTTTCGGACTCCTCGTCGTCGTCCCAGCCAATCATATCGGCATAGTTTGCAAAGGCCTCGTCTTCGGCTGTTGTGTCTGACGGCATATCGCCTATATACAGCTCGATGGCCGCATATTCACCGCCCTGCTTCTGGCAGCTCAGGTGTGTTATCACTGCTCCGTCAACTTCTTCGTAGCGTTCTTCTTCGCTGACCCAGTCCTGCGGGAGAGGAAGAGAAAGAGAATATTCCATTTTCTTGTTAAAATTGATTTGGATTGTGAAGGTAAGGATAATTATTCGTATTTTTGCAATTAAACACAAATTATAGGTATGGCAGACGAAAAGATCATATTCTCGATGTGTGGGGTCGGAAAGACTCTGCCACACAATAACAAAGTGATACTCAAGGATATATATTTATCCTTCTTTTATGGGGCAAAGATAGGCATCATTGGTCTCAACGGCTCCGGAAAATCCACTCTGATGAAAATTATAGCAGGGGTGGAGCAGTCTTACAAGGGTGAAGTCGTATGGGCGCCGGGTTACAGCGTGGGCTATCTGGAGCAGGAACCGCAGATGGATCCTGACAAAACCGTCATCGAAGTAGTCCGGGAGGGTGTCAAGCAGGTGACAGACCTGCTTGACGAATACAATGAGATAGGAATGAAGTTCTGCGAACCTATGTCCGATGACGAAATGAACCGGCTCATAGAACGCCAGGGAGAACTTACCGAACTTATAGAACACTGCGACGGTTGGGAAATCGACTCAAAGCTCGAGCGTGCGATGGATGCACTCCAGTGCCCTCCGGCAGATGCACTTGTTTCCAATCTCTCAGGAGGTGAAAGACGCCGTGTCGCTCTTTGCCGGCTTCTTCTGCAGCAGCCTGACGTGCTGCTTCTGGACGAGCCTACCAACCATCTTGATACCGAGAGCATACAGTGGCTTGAAGCGCATCTGCAGCAGTACAAGGGTACCGTCATTGCGGTTACGCACGACAGGTATTTCCTTGACAACGTTGCCGGATGGATACTTGAGCTTGACAGGGGAGAGGGAATTCCTTGGAAGGGTAACTATTCTTCCTGGCTCGACCAGAAGAGCAAGAGACTGGCGCAGGAAGAGAAGCAGGAAAGCAAGCGCCGCAAGACTCTCGAAAGGGAACTCGAGTGGGTGCGTATGGCTCCTAAGGCAAGGCAGGCCAAGCAGAAGGCTCGTCTGGGCGCATACGAGAAGCTTGCTTCTGCCGACAGCCGTGAAAAGGAAGCCCGTCTGGAAATATTCATTCCAAACGGACCTCATCTCGGCAACAAGGTCATCGAATTTCACGATGTCAGCAAGTCCTATGGAGACAAGCTTCTTTTTGAACATCTTGACTTCGTGCTGCCTCCTGCCGGAATTGTCGGTGTCATAGGTCCTAACGGAGCCGGCAAGACCACGCTTTTCAGGTTGATAATGGGATTGGAACAGCCTGACAGCGGTACGATAGAAATAGGCGAGACGGCAAAGATAGCTTACGTTGACCAGCAGCACCGCAGCATCGATCCCGACCTGACGGTTTATGAAACCATAGCGGGCAACTCTGAATGGGTGCGTATGGGTGGAAAGGATATAAATGCCAGGGCATGGGTGTCGAGGTTTAACTTTACAGGAGCTGATCAGGAGAAACTTTGCGGAGTCCTTTCAGGAGGTGAGCGCAATCGTCTCCATCTTGCTCTCACGCTCAAGGATGAGGGTAACGTGCTTCTGCTCGACGAACCTACCAATGACGTGGATGTCAATACTATACGAGCGTTGGAAGAAGGTCTTGAAAACTTCGCCGGCTGTGCGGTCGTAGTATCCCACGACAGGTGGTTCCTGGACAGGATTGCCACTCACATACTAGCATTCGAAGGGGACTCTCAGGTGTATTTCTTCGAAGGAAGCTATTCCGAATACGAAGAGAACAGAAAGATGAGACTTGGTGCTGATGCTGAGCCTAAACGATTCAAATACAAGAAATTAATTGCTTAAATATCAAAAGATTATGAAAAAATCAATTGCAATCCTCGCTTGTGCGATGACCGTGCTTACCGGTTGTGCTACTCTTAACAATCTTGCCAAGGGCTCACTTATAGGTGGAGTGGGCGGCGGTGCCGTCGGTGCCGGTGTAGGAGCCGCCATCGGCGGTGACAAGGGCGCTGCCATCGGTGCTGCCATCGGAACTGCAGTCGGAGCAGGCGCCGGCGCCATCATCGGAAATGTAATGGACAAGAAGGCTGAAGAACTTGCAGCCCTCGAAGCTGCTCAGGTAGAGACCGTGGAAGATGCCAACGGACTCAAGGCAATCAAGGTTACCTTTGACAGCGGAATCCTTTTCGCAACCAACAAGTCCAACCTCAGCGCAGAAGCCAAGTCCAACCTCAAGAAGTTTGCTGACGAGATGAAGGACCTCAGCGATACCGACATCACAATCTACGGACATACCGACAATACCGGATCAGCCGAGGTTAACGAGAGACTTTCGCTCCAGCGCGCAAATGCCGTTTCAGCCGAACTCCAGGCCGATGGCATTGCCAAGTCCCGTATCACTACAGAAGGCAAGTCTTTCACTATGCCTGTAGCCGACAACTCTACGGCAGAGGGACGTGCCCAGAACCGCAGAGTCGAGGTGTTCATTTCTGCAAACCAGAATATGATTGCCGCTGCAGAAAACGGAGAACTTAAATAGTCTATACCTTTGCGAGACCGCCACGTGCGGTCTCCTTGTATGGAGAAGGAAGGTCGTGGCCGGTGCGTTTCATCGTGTCCACGACCTTATCAAATGACACGATGTGCTTCCCGTCGCTCAAGAGTGCATACAGACTCACGTCAAGGGCTCGTAGGGCTGCTATTGGATTGCGCTCGATGCAAGGAATCTGAACGAGTCCGCAAACCGGGTCGCAGGTGAGACCCAGGTTATGTTCCATAGCCATTTCCGCAGCACATTCGATCTGCTGCGGCGAACCGCCGAAAATCTGGTTGACGGCGACAGCTGCCATTACGCAGGCGCTTCCTATTTCTCCCTGACATCCCACTTCGGCACCGGAAATGGATGCGTTCGTCTTGATTATGTTGCCGAACAGGCCCGCTGTAGCAAGGGCCTTGAGTATGTCACGGTCGGAAAAGCCGTGGTTGCGCTTTATGTGGTACAAGACTGCCGGAACCACTCCGCAGGAGCCGCAGGTTGGTGCCGTGACAACAGTCCCTCCGCGGGCATTCTGTTCCGAAACGGCTAGAGCATAAGATGTTACGAGAGCCCTGCTCTGCAGGCTGGGCTTGTAACTGGAAGCCCTTGTGAAGTATTGCTTTGCCTTGCTGCGAAGATGCAGGCATCCCGGCAGGACGTGGTCGTTTGAAAGCCCCTCCTCGATGGTTTTCTGCATCTGCTCCCAGACATCGGAAAGATAAGACCAGATCTGAGGACCTTCACAATCCTCTACATACTCCCAGAAGGATAGCCCCCGGCTCTCGATATATGCCTGTATGTCAGCAAGTTTTGACATATTATAAAGCTCCCTTCCGTCTTCGGCGTCCAGACTTTTGCTGCCGTCCGAAAGTGAACCGCCACCTATGCTATAAACCGTCCACTCCCTGATTGCATTGCCCTCGGCGTCAAGTCCCTCGTAATGCATGCAGTTGGTATGGAATTGCGGAACGACATCGGCTCTCCATACTATCTCCACGTCTTTTGGCGCCAGTCCGTCGCGAACCGCAGTGTCCGTAAGGTGACCCTTTCCGGTCGCAGCCAGACTTCCGTAAAGGGAAACCCTGTATGACTGTGCCTCAGGGCACATCTGGGCAAACATCCTGGCCGCCTTGTATGGCCCCATCGTATGACTGCTGGAAGGCCCCCTTCCTATCTTGTATATTTCCTTGATGGTATTCATATCATCCTTTATTTGTTGTCCTTCATCGTGATCTCGTGCAGGCCTTCGCCCAGACTTAGCTCGCGTCCGCGATAGTCAGTGAGCCGCGCTTCGCATCCCTCAGGCACTACGATCATGGCTTTGATTTTCCTGCCATTGCGCTCCAGTTTCAGCTCTATATTGCCATAAGCTGTAGGAACTGCGCAATCGATATGCTTCAAACTGCCCATATGAGGCCTCACTGAAAAGACCTTGAATCCGGGCTCAATGGCATCGATCCCGGCAAAGAATTTTCCCATTATCACAATTCCTGTTCCCGACCAGGCGTGATTCGAAGTTCCTTCAAAGTTCCAATGCTCGTACAGGGTGCTGCAGTCAGCCTTCATAATGCTCGGATAAAAACGATGCATGCGTTCCTGCGCCATTTCGGTATGCCCCATCCTGACAAGCGCCTCGAGAACATAGCCGAACATATAGGTCGTTGCGTGAGCCTCCCTTGCCAGCACGTCGGTCAGCGCATCGTAACGATCCTCTCCGGCAATGCCCGACAGCACCGCCATCGCCTGTACACGGTCATCTGTAAGTTCCTTGTAATCAGGACTTCTGTACTCGTTTCCGGTCCAGTATATGCGATTGTAGGACTCTTTCAGTCTTTCCATAGCCTTCTCGTCTGCTGCGGCATCTGCGTCAAGTCCAAGTTTGCGGGCGAATTCTGCTTCGGCTTTGAGCGCCAGCATATACCAGTGCGGCAGCAGTGCAGCCTTGTCCTTGTTGTGCCCGGCGTCGGCCCAGTCCCAGCCTCCTTTGCGGTAAACAGGCAGTCCGTTGTCGTCAAGCTGCCAGGTTTCGTGGAGGTAACGGTGCAGAACAGGGTAGATATCGGCAATGAACGAGTCGTCATCTCGGTAGAAGGAATAGTTGCGGAATCCGTACCAGCCGACAGAGGCCAGTGTCTGAATAGGGAGTTCGTTGAAATAGATTCCCGAAGGTACCGGAGCGTAAAGCGATCCGTCTTCCTGATGCCAGTTGCATAGCTCGTATATTCCCTTCTTTGCAAGGTCTGCGGAAGAAAGGGACAAGGAATAGAAGGCGGAATTGAGTTCATTGACTTCATCGCCCCACCACTGAGCCCTCTCCCTGTCCGGACAGTCGTACCAGGTGTCGCGCATACATACGAGCAGAGTGCGGGCTGCCTTGTTCCAATACTCGTTGAAAAGAGGGTCGTCACAGACGAAATGACCCTCGATCGAGGTATCGTATCCGCTTTCCCGGTATTTAAGGTCTATCACTTCAACGCCTTGAGGCATAATGTAATACATCCACTCTCCGCTAATCCAGCACAGGCTCTCGTATTCCTGCTCGCCATCGCGGCATATGTACTCGGCGTGTACACACTTGAGTCCTCCGACCCTGTCGTGGTCGCTGCGCATCTCTATCCTGTCACCCGAGGCAGCCTTTACCTTGAGATATGGGTGGAAATGCCCGTTATATGGAAGTTTGCATACAAGCGTGTCTGCCCGGCGTTCCACCGATTCGTATGGGCGTAGTTCGCTGAAACTGAACATCGGAATCGGTCTTTCGACCAGTCTGCCGAGGGCGACGTCAGCAACATGACCTGGAATTTCCATAGCACCGCCAATGCGTTTCGGCTTGTCTCCGTATATCCATTCGCCTGTGTATGCACGGGCATCGTATATGATGCTTTCTTCGGGCAGACGGTAGTTGGTCGGAGGGTTGATGGAACTGCTGTAATTCGGAAGGACGGTCGATTCCCAATCACGGTTGGACAGTATCTCCAGTCCAGGACAACGGGCTTCGAAACGAAATGCCGCCATACCGCTGTCCATATGGCTGAACCCGTTCTGCCCGAAATGCCACAGCAGAACCGCAATCACATTGTCTCCTTTCTCCAGGAAAGGTGCGATGTCTATCCTGTCATAATATCCGTCACCCGGTGCAGGCCCTCTTTTAAGCCCGCCGTCGTACACTACAGCCTTGCCGTTTATCCACATCCAGTATTTGCTGTCGGCTGCAATGCAGGCTATGAGCTCGGATGGGACCTCCTTTACGCTTACCTTTTTGCGGAAGGCAATCCAGTTGTTGTTGAATCCTCCCTTGGTGTCAAAGGTCTTGGTAATCCATCTGGAATCTTTCCAGTCCTCTTTTGCGGAGGTACCAGCCGAAGCCTTGAAACTGCCTGCAATCAGGCAAAGCAGCAGAACTGCCGCTGTTTTGAAAATGCTCTTCATAGTCAACTACAGTTTCTGAACAGGGTCGCAAGTCACTCCAACTCCGAGTTTCTTGAAGATTTTTCTGTCCACTTCGCTGAGCATTACCGTGCTGTGAACTTGACATCCGTCAAGCAAAGGAAGCATCGAGAGAGCCTTTTCGCAGTTTTCGTCCATAGTGCTTTCCATCGACAGAGCTACAAGTACCTCGTCAGTGTGCAGCCGGGGATTCTTCCCGTGCAGGAAACTTGTCTTTGTGCGCTGTATTGGCTCTATCATCTTCTGAGGTATGAGCTTGGTGCTGTGCGGAATGCCTGCAAGGTGCTTGGTCGCATTGATTATCAGAGCAGCGCTCGGTCCGAGAAGCGGACTTGAACTGGCGGTGATTATTGTGCCGTCTGCAAGTTCTATGGCAGATGACTCCTGACCCGTATTTTCCTTTCGCTCCCTGGCGGCTGTGGTTGTGCGCCTGTCATCCGTGCTTATGCCGGCCTGCTTCATAAGCAAGGCTATCTTGCTGACCTCGTTGTCATTGCACATACCATCAGCGAGTTTGCAAAGGGCTGTGTAATAGCGTCTTATGATTTCGTCCTTTGCGGCATTCCGGCAAACCTCATCGTCATAGATGCAGTATCCGACCATATTCACACCCATATCGGTAGGGGACTTGTAAGGGTTATGACCGTAAATGCCTTCGAAAAGCGAATCGAGAACCGGGAATATTTCGATGTCCCTGTTGTAGTTGACTGCCGTGGTTCCGTATGCTCCCATATGGAAAGGGTCAACCATGTTTATATCGTTCAGGTCGGCGGTGGCAGCTTCGTATGCTATGTTAACCGGGTGCTTCAGCGGAAGGTTCCACACCGGGAAGGTCTCGAATTTTGCGTAACCGGCTTCTATGCCCCTCTTGTGCTCCTGATATAGCTGGCTGAGGCAGACGGCCATCTTACCGCTTCCAGGACCGGGAGCTGTGACGATGACAAGAGGCTTGCTTGTCTCCACATAGTCGTTTCGGCCGAATCCTTCCTCGCTGTCTATGAGCGAAACGTTGAAAGGATATCCTTCAATAGTATAATGGAAATAGGTTCTGACTCCAAGACGCTCAAGCCTTGCCCTGTATGCATCGGCGCTGACCTGACCATTGTAGTGTGTAATCACGACACTGCTTACGGTGAAGCCCCGATTTTCAAATTCGGCTTTGAGCCTGAGCACGTCGGCGTCGTAGGTTATGCCAAGATCCTGACGCACCTTGTTCTTTTCTATGTCGACCGCGCTTATGACAATTATGATTTCGGAACTGTCGCTGAGCTGTTGAAGCATCTTGAGCTTGCTGTCAGGCTCGAAGCCGGGAAGTACCCTGCTTGCGTGATTGTCGTCAAACAGTTTTCCGCCCAATTCCAGATAAAGTTTGTCTCCGAACTGCCTGATGCGTTCCTTGATATGTTCGGACTGGATCCGTACATACTTTTCGTTGTCAAAACCGTATTTCATATTGTCAGATAATGGTGTGAATTCATCTGAAAGCAACGGAACCGACATTTTGCGCTTTTTGACGGTTCCGGCCTGATTACGGGATGCAAAAATAATCATTTTGTGTCGCCCTGCCAAATGATGGATTATCTATTTGTGAAAGATGACTTCTTTTTGTTGATTGAAATTGTGCAAAATCAATTAATATTATTATCTTTGCAATAATGAGGAAACTGATAACCTTTTCCATTTGTCTTTTGCTTTTTGCCAGGCTTGAGGCGGCTGTAAGAATAGTAGAACCGAAACTGCTTATTGGTCAGAATCGGGGCGAGGCTGCATTCTGTTGGCATTTGGAATCGGATGAGAACAATGTTCTTCAGACGGCATATCTGATAGAAATATCAGATTCTGACGGGTCTTTCCGCCGTCCATTATGGTCCAGCGGCAAGGTTCGCTCGGACCGGTCTCTGTATGTTCCATATGGCGGGCCGGTGCTCGATCCTTCTTCGGTTTATCGCTATCGCATCACCGTCTGGACAAACCGCGGCAAAGCCTCTAATCGCGCCGAAGGCGTGTGGCTGACGGGCATTGACAGGCGTCGCGGACGTTGGATAGGAGTTGACACTTCAATAGGGCGCGACAGCGTCGGAAGGACCATGCTGCCTGCCCGCTATCTTAGGAACGAATTCTTCCTTGAAAGCAAACCCTCTTCTGCCATATTGCACGTGAGCGGTCTCGGCAACAGCAACTGCCATATTAACGGCCGTCGGCTGAGCGAGGACGTGTTGGGCCCCGCACCTTCCTGGTATGATTCCACGGTTTATTACCTGAGTTTTGACGTTACTGAGATGCTCCGCAAGGGCAATAACTGCATTGCGGCGGAACTCGGGAATGGCCGCTATACGGGTATGCGCAGCCCTACGCGCAGGATGCACCCGGTTTTCGGGACGCCTGTACTGTTTTGTGAATTGCATCTGAAATATGACGATGGCAGACAGGAGGTGATTTGCAGCGGTTCCGACTGGCATGCCAGCGACAGGGGACCGGTCACGAGAAACAACGAATATGACGGCGAAGATTATGATGAACGCCTTTCGTTCGGAAACTGGACAAGCCCGGACTTCGTCGAGGATGAGAGATGGAAGCCTGCCGACGTGCTGCCTTCGCCGAAGGGCATTCTGCGGCAGCAGACATGTCCTACCATCAGGGTTCAGGATACCTTGAAACCCCTGTCAGTCAAGCAATGTCATGACGGAAGGGTGATTGTCGATATGGGACAGAATATGGTTGGGCGTATTCGTTTCAGGCTGCGCGGTCACAAGTCCGATACGCTGGTGTTCCGATACTCTGAGGTTCTTGACGGTGATGATGATCTTTATGTAGAGAATCTGCGTTCGTCCGTCGTGAGGGACAGTTACGTTCCTGCATCCGATGGAATGTTCGAATGGGCTCCGGAGTTTGTTTACCATGGTTTCAGATTTGTGGAAATATCAGGTCTGGATTATCTTCCCGGACCGGAATCGTTCAGTGGCGAGGTCATCTATGACCTGATGCAGACCACCGGCAGTTTCGAATGCTCTGATACCATACTCAACGCACTGCATCGCAACGCGTTCTGGGGTATCAGGGGCAATTACAGGGGCATGCCTACGGACTGCCCTCAGCGCGATGAGCGTATGCCGTGGCTGGGCGACCGTGCCACCGGCTGTTATGGAGAGGCTTATATCTTTGACAATCAGGCTCTTTATGAGAAATGGGCCAGAGATATGGAAGCGATGAACTCTGAAGGGGATATGCCGGCCGTGGCACCGAGGTATTATGCGTTCTATGAACACGACGTGACCTGGCCTTCCGCCTTTATAAATACTGTGGACATGCTCTACAGACATTATGGCAACGAGCGTGTTGTGGCTGAAAGATACGACGCGATGAAGCGCTGGGTCGAACGCACAAAGGCAATCGGTATGGTCGATTCCGTGATGGTCAATGACAATTTCGGTGACTGGTGTCTTCCTCCGGAGGATATCAGCTTCATCCACTCCAAGGATGCTTCACGCAAGACTTCCAAGCCTGTTCTTGCCTCCACAGTCTTTTATGACCAGCTTCTGAAGTTGGCCTCTTTTGCACGGCTGCTCGGTTATGATCAGGATGCGGAACTGTATGAAAGGGATGCCAGGAATCTGCGTAAGGCGTTTAATGATAAGTATTTCGATGAATCGAACTGTATTTATGACAACGGTTCGGTGACTTCAGGTCTGCTTGCTCTGGGACTGGGTCTGGTCCCGGACGGATACAGGCAGAAACTCGCTGACAACATTGCCTCGTGCACCATGAACCGATGGGGTGGACACGTTAGTTGCGGCGTGCTTGGCATACAACATCTTATGAGGGCACTGTCAGAAAACGCTTATGCCGATCTTGCATACTCTATAGCCTCTTCGGATACATATCCGTCCTGGGGATATATGGTCAGCAGAGGCGCGACTACGATATGGGAACTGTGGAACGGTGACACTGCCGACCCGGCTATGAATTCGCGCAATCACGTGATGCTTCTCGGTGACCTCATAATCTGGATGTACGAATATCTGGGCGGCATAAGACCCGCTGAACCGGGATTCCGCAGGATTGAGGTGGCTCCTCTGATGCCTGAGGGGCTGGAGCATGTTGCCGTGACTTACAAGTCACCTTGCGGGCCTGTCAGCAACCGATGGGAAAGGAAGGACGGTGCTTTCCGTATGCAGCTTTCTGTGCCTGCTGGAGTGGAGGCCATTGTACGACTTCCTTTCAAGGCCAAATGCGGGTCTATGGTTTCCGATAATTTTGAACTTGGTTCAGGGAATTATGAATTTTTTGCAAATTATTAATATTTAAATGCTTATGAAGAAGTTACAGATTTTGTTAGCTTTGGCTGTGGCGATTTTGGGATCGGCCGCAAATCTTGATGCTGCAAAGATCAAGATGTCAAAGGAGACTCTTCTTGACAAGGTCAAGGGAGGTTGGGCAGGCCAGACCATAGGCTGTACCTATGGCGGACCTACCGAGTTCAAATGGAAAGGCGAGATGATTCCGGATGGCCAAGAAATCATTTGGAACGAAGGCCGCATCAAGCATTATTTCGACCACGGTCCAGGTCTCTATGATGACGTTTATATGGATCTTACCTTCGTGAAGGTATTTGCAGAAAAGGGACTCGATGCCAATATCGATGATTTTGCTCAGGCCTTTGCCTATACTCCTTATCCGCTCTGGCACGCAAATCTCCAGG
>SAMEA3663015__coassemble_361_pt1 | contig 19076 bp, 13 predicted proteins | sample SAMEA3663015__metabat2_high_PE_009 | metagenome-assembled genome bin SAMEA3663015 (sample SAMEA3663015) | pig gut metagenome | biome: pig gut; feature: pig-associated habitat; material: faeces | place: France | collected 2012
TATCTTGCGGATCCTTTCGCGCCGGACACCTGGTTTATGGTCAAGGCGTTCTATCTGATATACATCCCTACCCTCAATTCCACACTGATCAGAAGTTACTTTCTTGATGTCAAGAAGATAGCAAGACAGAGTTTCCTTGTCATAGGCGTTATCGGGATGGCGTGCTTGAGCGTGATTGCAAGCATTGGGGACGATATCTTATCTCAGCACATTAATATTCTCAACATTGGACTGCTGACATTTACCCTCGTTATGCTGATTTACCTTTCAGCTACTCTGAATTGGCTAAGAAAACTGATCAAGGCCTTTGTACACGGGGAGTATTCGGACGATGAATCATTCCCTCTGCTGTTTGCCAAGAGCATTTTTCCTGTCAGCGTTATTTCGACTGTAATGGCGATTGTCGTTTATTTTTGGGACAACCCGGTGGTTTTTGGAGTATTCTGTCTCATCTTCACGGTTATGGGAGTGGCATTTCTCATTGAGATCCTTCCTCCGCAAAGGATTGGAGACAATCCCGTTGTCAGCGACATCAAAGAAAACCTGAGCGACATCAAGCTGTTTGAAAGTGCAGAAGAGGTCCTGAAAAAAGATAATGCCCTGCTGTCGGATGAGGCTCTGGACAGGCTGGAGATGCAGGTCAGGGAGTATATCTGTGAAAAGCAGAAGTTCCTCAATCCTAAACTTAACAAGACTGAACTGGCCCGGGAACTGGGCACGAACAGGACATATCTTACTACTGTTTTTAGCGAAAGGCTGGGTTCATTTTACAGTTTCGTCAACAAGCAGAGGGTGGAATTTGCCAGACAATACATCAAGGAGCATCCCAAAGCGACCCAGCAGGAAATCGCCTTAAACAGCGGTTTCGGCTCGGTCAAAAGCTACACCAGGGCGAAGCAGACGCTATAATTTGCCGTTTTGGCTCATTATTTTGTCGAATAGACAAATGAACAACCGATAGTTTATTGTATATTTGATTGATTTTCGAATCAATTTCAATCTAATATAATCTTATGTACAAAAAAACCTCCAGAACATTGGTGACCTGCTCGTTGATAACGGGTGCGGTCCTTGTTGCTTCGGCTCTCACATCCTGTGAGACAGAACAGCCGGACATCAACATTTCTTTTAAGGAAGAAATTGTAATCAACGCTGACCTGAGCGACATCGTGAAGGCCCTCAATGACTCCAACAAGTCGATTGCCGACAAGCTCGACCTCGTTGTTAAAGCCATCAACGACCAGACGAAGTCCCTCTCTGATAAACTCAGCATCATCGATGAAACCATGAAGGCAGGAGTAGCTGATGAAAAGGCCGCTTCAGGGCTCATCAAAGACGCCATCAACTCGCTTCAGGGCTCTCTCGAGAACAAACTCGCAAGCATTGAGGCTGCTATGTCAAACCAGAATGCATCTCTTGAGTCAAAGCTTTCAGCAGTCTCTGCTGCAATCTCTGCAGGAATGGCAGACAATACGGCAGCTATCAAGCTTATCGAAAAGGCTCTCGAAAAATTCGAGGGAACGATGAAGGACAAGATGGTTGCGCTCGAAGATTCAATCGAAGACGGCTTCGTTGACAACGCCCACGCAGTAGAACTTGTCAAGGAGGCTATCGCAAGCCTTGAAAAAGTTCTCAGCGGCAAGCTTGACCAGCTCAAGGAAGCTATCTACAATGCCAACACCCGTCTTTGCGACAAGCTTGACCTGCTTGACGATGCCATAGGCGAAGGAGTTGTCGATATGAAGGAGGCTCTCGGTTTCATCAAGGACGCCATCGCCAATATGGACGGTACTTTGGAGAAGAAACTCGAAGAGCTCAAGAACGCAGTCAATACCCAGACAGTTTCGCTTGCAACCAAGCTCGGTGCAATCGACGAGGCTATCAAGGCAGGATTTGTAAGCAATGCCGATGCCCTCAGCTACGTGAAGGACGCGATCGCGACCATGGACGGCAATGTAAGCGAGAAGCTTGCTCAGATAAAGAAAGCCGTAAGTGTTCAGACCAACACCCTCGATGCCAAGCTCGGAGCCATTGACGAGGCCATCAAGGCAGGTTTTGTAACCAATGCAGATGCAATTGAACTTGTCAAGACCGCAATCGAGGCTATGGACGGCAATATGCAGGATTGCATCGAATCTCTCCGAAAGGCCATCAAGAACGGCAACCTTGCCCTTGAGACCAAGCTCGGTGCAATCGAGAGCGCAATCACCGCCGGATTTACAACGGAGAAGGATGCCCTCGCACTTGTACAGGAGGCCATTACCAACCTTGACGGTAACATCAACAAGGCACTCACTCAGATAAAGAAGGCTATCGTCGACACACGTCTTTCACTCGAAACCAGGCTTGCAGCCATCGAGTCTGCCGTTACTGTAGGATTTACAGATGAGAAGACAGCTCTTGGTCTCATTGAAGAAGCAATTGCTTCTCTCGACGGCAACCTTTCCGAGGTTCTCGCGCAGATAAAGAAAGCCATCAAGGCTCAGACCAGCACTCTCGCAACCAGACTTACAGCCATCGAAACCGCTGTCAAGAAGGGATTCGCTTCAACTGCAGATGCAATCGACCTTGTTAAGGAAGCCATTGAAGCGATGGACGGTACCCTTGAACAGAAACTTAACCAGATCAAGTCTGCAATCAAGGCACAGACCGTTGCTCTTGAAACCAAGCTCGCTCTCATTGACGCCAGCATCAAAGCCGGTTTCATCGCTAACGCCGAGGCAATCGAACTCGTAGAGGATGCAATCAAGGCATTTGACGGCAACATGCAGGACGGTCTTGATAACATCAGGGAAATTATCAAAGAGACCAAGATTTCTCTTGAAACGAAGCTTGCAGCTATTGAAAAGGCCGTTTCCAATGGATTTGCAACCGAGAAGGAGGCACTCAATCTCATCGAGGATGCCATCGAAGCAATGGACGGCAACATGCAGACAAAGCTTGAGGCTCTGCGCGTCGCAATCGACAATGTCAACCTCACTCTCGAGACCAAGCTTACAGCAATCAAAAACGCTGTTGAGGCCGGATTTATCGAAAATGCCAATGCTATCGAACTCGTTAAGGAGGCCGTTATGCATATGAGCGGCACTCTGGCAGAGAAACTTGCTGACATTCAGAAACAAATCAAGGATCAGACTACCGAACTCTCAGCCAAACTCGCTCTTATCGACGGATCAATCGAGGCTGGGTTCATCTCTACCAAACAGGGTCTTGACCTGATCAAGGATGCAATCGCCACTATGGACGGCAATGTACAGAAGGGTCTTGAGCAGCTTGAAGATGCCGTAGAGGCAACCAACCTCACTCTTGAGACCAAACTCTCAGCTATCAGGAAGGCCGTTGCAAAGGGATTTGCAGACAACGAAACCGCACTCAAGCTTATCAACTCTTCAGTTGAGCATCTTGACGGTACCCTTGCAGAGAAACTTGCCAAGATCAAGAAAGCCATCTCCGACCAGACCTTGATGCTTGCAGACAAGCTTGCAATTATAGATGCAAGCATCAATGCCGGTTTTACAAGCAATGCCACCGCACTTGGACTCATCAAGGATGCAGTTGACTCCCTCACCGGTTCTACCGCTGACAAACTCGAGGCTATCAAGGATGCCATCAACACCCAGGGAGCTTCTCTCGAAGCCAAGCTTGCACTGATTCAAGTAGTCATCGAAAACGGATTCGCCAACGAGAAGGACGCTCTTGAACTCATTGAGGATGCTGTCTCTAACCTCCAGGGCAGCCTTGAGACCAAGCTTGATGCTCTTCGCACGGTTATGGTCAACTCTAACATCATACTCAGCAACAAGCTCGCAGCTGTTGAGCAGGCTATTTCTCTCGGATTTGCTGACAATGCAGACGCCATTGAACTTGTACAGAAGGCTGTTGAGTCACTTGATGGAAGCGTGAAAGATAAGCTCGCCCAGATCACTACGGCCATCTATTCTCAGACTGCCCGTCTTGAGACCAAACTCGCTGCTATTGAAGCTGCAATAAAGGAGGGTATCGCATCCGACGAAGCAGCTCTCAAACTCATCTCTGAAGCTATCACCACTCTCAACGGTACAGTTGACGAAAAACTGACAACCATCAAGAAGGCAATCAAGGCCCAGACAGCTTCTCTCGAGACCTATCTTGAGGCAATCGAAGTTGCCGTTGCTGAGGGCTTTGCAAAGGATGCCAAGAAACTCAACCTTATAGAGACTGCTATCTACTCCCTCGAAGGTACCGTTAACCAGAAGCTTACCAAGATCCAGAAATCCATCTCTGACCAGACCCTTTCTCTCGAAACCAAGCTTGATGCCATTGCAGCATCTGTCAATACCGGACTTGCAAACAATGTTACGGCAATGGGATTGGTAGAGACTGCCATCAAGAATATGAATACCTCTGTCAGCGACAAACTCGATGTTATAAACGCTGCCATCGGCACCCAGAGCACCACACTCGGAGAAGTAGTTACCAAGCTTGATGCAATCAACACTAGCATCACAACCGGATTGAGCGACGTGAACGGCACTCTCGGACTTATCAAGAGCGCAGTTGACGGAATCGCAACCTCTGTAGGCACGCTGGACAGCAATATGACAAGTGCCGTTGGCGAAATCAAGACCTCACTCGAAACTATTGCAAGCAACCAGACAAGCGAGGCAAGCAAACTCAGCGAGATTTCTACCGGACTCGGCAATGTAGTAAGCGGCATAAGTGAGCTTAAGAATTCCGTTGACGGTCTCACTCCTGCATACTATAGCACCATCCTTAACGAAATCAAGACCCAGCTTGCAACTATTGCAACCAACACAACTCCAGCTCCTTAACAATTGATTTATGGTTAGAAAAACGATAACCGGAGTTCTGGCCGCGTTGACCCTTATGCTCGGTGCTCCCCTCTTTGCTCAAGAGCAGGAGGAGCCCGAGTACAAGGAGCAGCGTACAAACAAAGTGGGCCTCTATCTCAGAGGCGGGACAGCCTGGGCAACAGGTGGCAGCTTTGCCGAGTGGAGCCAGGCTTGCACTCCCGTCCAGATTCTGGGAGGAGCCGGCTTGAGTTGGAACATCCGACCGTGGGTCAGACTAGGTCTGAACTACGATTACACATATTCCTCACGCAATCGGTACTACAACGAGCTTCAGCCGGAAGGACCGGCAGTTGAGGCAGGTGAAGGCATGGTTGTAAACAACAGTCAGGGAGGAGTATTCTACCGCAGGTATAATGCAGGAATGCACGGAGTTGACCTTAGCGGAGACTTTAACCTGATGGAACTCTTCAAGAACCGCAGCGACAAGGGATGGTTCAACATCTACGTTGGAACCGGATTTGGATGGATGTTGGGGACAGGCAACGTTTGGAGTATGAGCACGGGACACAGCAGTATTACCGGACCATCATCCGACGGAACATTCGGAAACATCTCCACGGAAAGTTGGGTGAAAGGACTTAATCAAGAATGCAAATTCAACAGTCCGTATGTTCCTGCAAGACTGTCTGTTGAATTTAATGTACTCCCTCAGATGGCCATAGGCCTTGAAGGAGGATACAAATTCCTTTTCAAGAATATGGATCTTGCTCCACGCAACCTGTTCAGTGCAGGAATCACACTGAGGTTCACACTGACCGGAAAAATCCGTTGCCGTGCCTGCGAGCAGAAGGACGCACGCTTCCAGGAGCTTGTTGCCGATTATGACAAGGTTCAGGAAGAATGCACCAAGGCCAAGAGCGAAAAGGATGCAAGCCTCAAGGATCTGATTGACGAGAATGAGAGTCTCAAGGCAAGAATTGAAGCCCTGGAGCAGGCCAATTCCGGCAGTGCCAAGAGTCACATCGTATATTTCAATCTGGACAGCAGCACACTTAGCGACGTTGAACGTGAAAGACTGATTGCTTACGGTGTTCAGCTCAGTTCCGATGGAATGATAAGCATCGTGGGAGAAGCTTCCAATGAAGGCGGAAGTGAATACAACCAGAAACTCAGCGACGAGCGCGTGTCAAGCGTAATCAACATCCTGAACCAGATTGGTATAGGAAAAGAACGCATCAGCAGCGCCAAGGGCATAGGTTCATCGGCAAACGGCGAAGGACCGGCATTCAGAAGAGTAAGCATTACCGCTGAATAGCATTGCTGCGACACTTTTTGAAGAGGATGACATTAAGGCATAGGCCAGAATGTCATCCTCTTTCTTATTGCGGGATGCTGGTCAAAGAGACACATCGTAAGGAACCGGATTTACTTGGCCAACAGAACACTTTTAGTACACCAAGGCAAAAGATAAACCCCTCAAAATCAAATGATTGAGAGGGGTTTTATGTGCGGGCGGTGGGACTCGAACCCACACGCACGGGGCACAAGATCCTAAGTCTTGCTTGTCTACCAATTTCAACACGCCCGCATCAAAGCGATGCAAATTTAACAATTATTTCTGAAATTCCTTTATTCTCTGCTCTGAAGAGAGGCGGCAAATCAGCAACCTTCCGTCTTTTTCGGCGACTATGTAGTCGTGGAGGCCTTCGATGACAACGTGCTTGAGGTCACTAACGTGTACTACACATCCTGAACATTCGTGTTGTTCTACTGAAGGGCCTACAATTGCGTTTCCATCTGCATCCTTTGCACTGTTCTGTCTCAGGCTGCCCCAGGTGCCGAGGTCGGACCAGCCGAAATTGCCCGGTATGGTATAGATATCAGGGGACTTTTCCATCACGGCGTAGTCTATGCTGATCTTTTCACAGGTAGGGAAAAGCGTTTCAATCACACGGGACTCATCATCGGTATAAAAAGCCTCTGCAATTTTATCCATAACTTCTGCCACGGAAGGCGCAAAGCGGCGCAAAGAAGACACAATCGTGGAAAGTTTCCAGACAAAGATTCCTGCATTCCAGAGGTAATTGCCATCCTCAAGATAGGAAACAGCAGTTGCAAGGTCAGGTTTCTCCTTAAATTCTTGCACCTTGATGATTCCCTCTCCTTGGTTGCTCCGGGCGTGGATGTATCCGTAGCCGGTTTCAGGACGGGTCGGAGTTATTCCGACCGTGACTATGGCCGAAGAGCCGGAGGTAAAGTCAAGGGCAGAAGATATGACGCGTCTGTATTGTTCAGGATTGAGAACAAGAGCATCGGAAGGGGTTACAACGATATTGGCATCGGCATCGCCGCCTTCGAGTTCCAGCCTACGGCGTATCTTCCAGCAGGCGTAGGCTATGCAGGGAGCAGTATTGCGCGCTGCAGGTTCTGCGAGTATGTTTTCCGAAGGTATCTGCGGCAGCTGCTGCTTTACGATATCCACATAATGGGAGCTGGTGACAACCCACATGTTTTCAGGCCTGCAAATAGGCAGGAAACGGTCAAAGGTCATCTGAATCAGCGTCCTGCCTATGCCAAGGACATCTATAAACTGCTTTGGAAATTCGGGCGTGGACATCGGCCAGAATCGGCTCCCGATGCCACCGGCCATTATAACTATATGATTATCCATAAATTATCTATTACCGTACATTTCATCATAATATTTAAGATAGTCCCCGGAAGTCACATTGTCAAGCCATGCCTCATTTTCAAGATACCATCTCACCGTCAGTTCCATACCCTCCTCAAACTGCAGCTCAGGCTCCCAGCCGAGTTCCGACTGCAGTCGGCGGCTGTCAATGGCATAACGCAGGTCGTGCCCCGCACGGTCAGTTACATAACTAATGAGAGATTCGTCCTCACCGGGGCGCCTGCCGAGCTGACGATCGACAGTTTCGATGAGCAGGTGGACGACATCGATATTTTTCCACTCGTTAAAACCGCCAATGTTGTAGGTCCTCGCTATCTGGCCCTCGTGGAAAATAAGGTCTATCGCCCTGACATGGTCCTGAACATAAAGCCAGTCGCGCACATTCTCTCCCCTGCCATAGACAGGCAGCATTTTGCGATGCTTTATATTATTGATAAACAACGGGATAAACTTTTCGGGAAACTGATACGGACCGTAATTGTTGGAACAGTTCGTTACAATCACGGGCAGTCCGTAGGTGTCGTGGAAGGCCCTCACGAAATGGTCGGAAGAGGCCTTGGACGCGCTGTAGGGACTGTGCGGGTCATATCCCAGGTCCTCGGTGAAGAATCTGTCTCCATAGGCCAGATGACCTCCGGACGAGGCAGCCGTACTGAAAGGCGGCTCGATTCCCTGTGGATGAGTCATTTGCAATGCTCCATAAACCTCATCGGTACTGATATGGTAAAAGAGTTTGCCCTCAAATCCTTCCGGCCGCTCAGCCCACACTGTACGAGCCGCCTGAAGCAGGCTCAGGGTTCCGAGCACGTTGGTCCTGGCAAAGGTGAAAGGGTCCTTGATGCTGCGGTCCACGTGCGATTCTGCCGCAAGGTGTATGACGGCATCGACGTTCTCCTCCCTCATCAGCGAGAGGACCGCATCGATGTCGCAGATATCTCCCTTGACGAAGCGGTAGTTGGGACAATTCTCTATGTCCTTGAGATTGGCAAGGTTACCGGCATAGGTCAGTTTATCGAGATTGATGATACGGTAATCCGGGTATTTCCTGACGAAATGCCGGACCAGGTGCGAGCCGATGAAGCCCGCTCCTCCGGTTATGAGTATGCTTCTGTGTTTCATTTCTTTTCGGCAAGCTTGAGCAGATACTTTCCATAAGCGTTTCCTGCCATAGGCAAGGCAAGCTCACGCAGCTCTTCGGCGCTTATCCAGCCCTTTTCGAATGCTATCTCCTCCAGGCAGGCAATCTTGAGTCCCGTTCGTTTCTCGATAGTCTCGACGAAAATGGATGCATCCGCAAGGCTGTCGTGAGTACCGGTATCAAGCCAGGCAAATCCGCGTCCCAGCGCCTGCACGTCAAGTTCACCGTCCTGCAGGAAACGCTGGTTGACGCTGGTAATCTCCAGTTCGCCCCTCGCCGAAGGCTTTACCTCGGAAGCCACCTGCAACACCTTGTTCGGGTAGAAATACAGGCCTACGACCGCGTAGTTGCTCTTCGGATGAGCCGGCTTTTCCTCGATGCTGAGACAACGCCCGTCAGGGGAGAATTCGGCTACGCCATATCGCTGCGGTTCGTCCACCCAGTAGCCAAAGACGGTAGCGCGCTGCCGCTTTTCCGCTGCCTCGACCGCAGCAAGCAGCTTGGAGGTCAAGTCGCTGCCGTAGAAGATGTTATCCCCGAGGACAAGGCAGACCGAGTCGTCTCCGACGAATTGTTTCCCGATTATGAATGCCTGTGCGAGTCCGTCGGGAGAAGGCTGTTCGGCATAGCTGAAGCGGACGCCGATGGCAGAACCATCCCCGAACAGCCGCCTGAAGGACGGCAGGTCCTGAGGCGTGGAAATAATCAGTATATCCCTGATTCCCGCAAGCATAAGCACGCTCACAGGGTAATAAACCATTGGTTTGTCGTATATAGGCAGCAACTGCTTGGAAACCCCTTTCGTGATAGGATAAAGGCGGGTTCCGCTGCCTCCTGCGAGTACAATGCCTTTCATAAATCCGCTGTGGTTTTAAGTTTTCAAATTTAGCAAAAAGAATGATTATCCGCAACGAATGACTATTTTTGCAGTATGAAATATGAATTGGCGATTTTTGACCTCGACGGGACTTTGATCGAGACCGCTGAGGACCTTGGAGAAGCCGCGAACCATGCCCTGCGCAGCGCCGGGCTTCCCCTTCATGACATAACGGATTACAGAAGGATGGTCGGGCACGGTGTGCGCAACCTTATGATCAGCGCCCTGCCCGAGGACAGGAGGGACGAGGATTTTGTATCGGACAGGCTCAAGGTCTTTCTGGAGTACTACACTGAACACATCGACGTGCATTCGAGGCCTTATCCCGGAATCGTGGAAATGATTGAAGCTCTGAAAGATAAGGGCTGCCTCTGCGCGGTTGCCTCCAACAAGTTCCAGGAAGGTACCGAGAAACTGATACGGATGTTTTTCCCCGAGGACGCATTCTTCTGCATATACGGTAACCGCAGCGGCATCCCTCTGAAACCGGATCCGGCGGTGGCGGACAGGATTATCGCACAGGCTGCCGAACTGTCCGGAAAAGACGCCGCCACACTTCGTGGCAAGGGCGTGTTCATCGGCGATGCCAAGACTGACACCGATACGGCAGCGGCTGCCGGAATGGACTCGATTGGGGTTACCTGGGGCTTCAAGCCGCGCGAGGAACTGCTCGGCGCCGGCAGGATAGTGGATAGCGTCGCCGAACTTCGGGACGCGCTGCTGGAAGAGTAGCAATGGAGAAGCAGATTGCAGAAGTGTTTGTCTCCGGGCAGCCGGCAGACACCGATACAAAGGCCGAAAAGAAGCGTCTGCGGTCGGAACTGCGGCAACTTCAGGGCAGCTTCTGCGCTGACGCTGAGCGGGTTGCAGAGGAAAGCCGGTCTATCTGGAAGCAGGTCGAAGAAACGGAAGAATTCGCCCGGGCGGGACGAATTCTTCTATATATGGATATCGCCGGGGAGGTGCCGACACGCGAGTTTATGATGCGCTGGCACGGGCGGAAGCGTTTCGTGCTGCCTATGGTGAAGGGCGAGCTGCTCGAGCTGAGGGAGTTTGACCCGGACCGTCTGCGCCCCGGTTACAAGGGGATACTGGAACCTGACGGAACGACCCCCGAAGTGGCGCCGGAGAGCATTGAACTGGCGCTGATACCGGGGACGGCATTTGCGAGGCTGCACGACGGGAAGGTTGCCAGAATGGGACGGGGAGGAGGTTTTTATGACCGTCTGCTGCCGCAGCTCCATTGCCCTCTGGTAGGTATCTGTTTCTCTTTCAGAGTGTTGGACAAACTTCCCATGGAAGCGCACGACTTCACGCTGGACGCTCTCTGCAGCGGATAATTGCCGGAAGCCCTCCTTGGGAATAGTAATATGCCCAGAAAAAGATAAAACACCGCCCGGTGTCATCCATCGGGCGGCATTTCTTATGTCATACTGTCTAGAGTCCGAGCTTCTTGAAGAAGTCGTTGCCCTTGTCATCCACGAGAATGAATGCAGGGAAGTCCTCGACGGTAATCTTCCATATTGCTTCCATTCCGAGTTCAGGGTATTCGACACACTCTATACTCTTGATGTTGTTCTGGGCGAGGATTGCGGCCGGACCGCCTATGCTTCCGAGGTAGAATCCGCCGTGCTTGTGGCAGGCATCGGTAACGACCTGGCTACGGTTACCCTTGGCAAGCATAACCATTGAACCGCCGTTGGCCTGGAATTCGTCAACATAAGGGTCCATTCGACCTGCGGTGGTCGGGCCGAGCGAGCCGCAAGGCATTCCTGCAGGGGTCTTGGCAGGGCCGGCGTAATATACAGGATGGTCCTTGAAGTACTGCGGCATTCCCTCGCCGGCGTCGAGACGAGCCTTGATCTTGGCGTGGGCAATGTCGCGGGCTACGATGATGGTGCCGTTGAGGCTCAGGCGGGTGCTTACGGGATACTGGCTGAGCTGTGCGAGAATCTCGCTCATCGGGCGGTCGAGGTCAACCTTCACGGCCTCGCCCTCGCCGGCATTGCGCAGGGACTCAGGGATGAGTTCGTAAGGCTTGTCGTCCATCTTCTCGATCCAAATACCGTCAGCGTTGATTTTTGCCTTGATGTTGCGGTCGGCAGAGCAGCTGACGCCGAGGCCGATAGGGCAGCTTGCGCCGTGTCTAGGAAGGCGGATTACTCGCACGTCGTGAGCGAAATACTTGCCGCCGAACTGTGCGCCGAGGCCAATTTTGTGAGCCTCCTCGAGGAGCTGCTTCTCAAGTTCGACGTCACGGAAGGCACGTCCTGTCTCATCACCAGTGGTCGGGAGCTCGTCATAATAGTGTGTGCTGGCGAGCTTTACGGTAAGCAGGTTCTTTTCGGCAGAGGTGCCTCCGATCACAAAGGCGATGTGATATGGAGGACAAGCGGCTGTGCCGAGAGTCTTCATCTTGGAGACGAGGAAAGGAACGAGGGTTCCCGGGTTCTGGATACGCGCCTTGGTCTCCTGATAGAGATAGGTCTTGTTGGCTGAACCTCCTCCCTTGGTCACGCAGAGGAAACGGTATTCCATACCCTCGGTTGCCTCAATGTCGATCTGAGCAGGAAGGTTGCACTTGGTATTGACCTCGTTGTACATATCGAGAGGGGCATTTTGCGAGTAACGCAGGTTCTCCTCCGTGTAGGTCTTGAACACTCCGAGACTGAGGGCCTCCTCGTCGCAGAAGCCTGTCCAAACCTGCTGTCCCTTTTCGCCGTGGATGATTGCGGTACCGGTGTCCTGGCAAAGAGGAAGCTTGCCCTTGCAGGCTACCTCGGCATTGCGCAGGAAGGTGAGAGCAACGTACTTGTCGTTCTCGGAAGCCTCAGAATCCGAGAGGATGGATGCCACCTGTTCGTTGTGGGAACGGCGGAGGAGGAAGCTAACGTCGCGGAAAGCGGCATTGGACATAACGGTCAGCGCTTCCTTGCTGACTTTCAACATCTTATGTCCTTCAAACTCAGAAACGGAAACCAGCTTTTCGGAATCCGGAATCTTGTAGTATTCAGTACGGTCCTCGCCGAGCTGAAACATTGGTGCATACTTGAACTCTGCCATAATTATCAGTTGGTCATTAGATATTCTTTCATAAATGCGTTGAGGTCTCCATCCAGAACTCCTTGAGTATCAGCGGTTTCATAACCAGTGCGCAGGTCCTTGACCATCTTGTACGGATGCAGGACATAGGAACGGATCTGGCTTCCCCACTCGATTTTCTTTTTCTGGCCTTCCAGCTCGGCCTGCTTTTCCTGGCGCTTCTTGAGCTCTATGTCATAGAGTCGGGACTTGAGTATGAGGAGGGCCCTCTGACGGTTGTCCTGCTGGCTGCGCGTTTCCGTGTTTTCCACGGTTATGCCGGTAGGTATGTGTCTGACCCTCACTCCGGTTTCGACCTTGTTGACATTCTGGCCGCCGTGTCCGCCGGAACGGAAGGTATCCCATTCTATGTCGCCGGGATTGATTTCGATATTGATTGTGTCGTCCACGAGCGGATATACAAATACGGAACTGAAGGTGGTCTGGCGCTTTCCCTGGGCATTGAATGGCGAGATGCGCACCAGCCGGTGAACTCCGGACTCCGCCTTGAGATATCCGTATGCGTAGTCACCCTCGAAGCTTATGGTGCAGGACTTGATGCCGGTTTCATCGCCTTCGATGAGTTCGGTTGTAGTCATCCTGTATCCGTTTCGCTCGCCCCAGCGCAGATACATACGCATGAGCATAGCGCTCCAGTCATTTGCTTCGGTGCCGCCCGCTCCGGAGTTGATGGTCAGCACGGCTCCGAGATTGTCGCCCTCGGCGCCGAGCATATTCCGGAGCTCGAGGTCTTCGGTTGCCTTGAGGGCGTCGGCGTAAGCCTGGTCTATGTCCTCTCCTTCAGGGTCAAGTTCCATAAGCACGTCAACGTCGTCAAGAGCCGAGGCTATCGTGTCATACGATATCAGCCACGACTTTACGCCGTTCATCTTTTTCATGAAATTCTCCGCCGCCTTGGGGTCGTCCCAAAACGAAGGAGCCTCGCTCTCCGCCTGCATCGCTGCGACCTGAGAGCGTTTCGATTGTATGTCCAGGCACTTTCCGAGCGTTTCGAATCGTGCGCGAAGTTCTTTTGTCTGTTCCTGACTGACCATCAAACAATAATTCTAATCTGCAAATTTAGTAAAATTTTCGTACAGCCTGCGCAAGCTATCGTCCGGACCGGAGGAGAGCAGTTCCACTCCCGGATGCGCGTCTGCGGGATCGATTCCGTGTTGCCCGAGCACTTCCATAAGGTGGCGTGCAACTGCAGGAGCCGGGTCCAGGAAACGAACTTTCCTCCCCTGCTCCTCCGCGATGCTTTCCATCAGGGGCATGAGGAAAGGATAATGAGTACATCCCAGCACCACCACGTCCGCGCCCTCGTCCAGCAGAGGCTGGAGGCTGTCCGAAACCACCTTGCGAGCATAATCTCCATCAAGACAGCAGGACTCGACAAGTTCCACGAATCCGCGGCCTACCCTCTCTACTATGCGTACTCTGTCAGCATAGCGCTGCCGGTTTTCCAGGTATTTCTCCCCCTTGAGCGTGGCGGCTGTGGCAAGGACACCAACCACTCCGCTCCGGGTAATCGCCACTGCAGGCTTTACAGCAGGTTCAAGTCCCACCAAAGGAAGGTCAAGACTGCTTCTTAGCTGCCCGATTGCAGCCGACGTCGCCGTATTGCAGGCAACCACAATGACGTCGGCCCCCCTGCCGACGAGCTCCCTGCATACCGCCAGGCTGCGCTCTCGTATGAACTGCACGCTCTTGTCTCCGTAAGGGCAGTTAGCATTGTCGGAATAATAGATACACCGCGCCCCGGGAGCCAGTCCAACGACCTCCCGCAGCACGCTCAGACCCCCAGAACCGGAGTCAAATATCCCAATTACTGCCATAGACTGCAAATATACACATTGTATTGCAATTCTTTTTGCTATTTTTGCACCATAATAACCAATATTACTATGCTGAAATTCAAAGTTGGATACAAAACCCGCTGGGGAGAGAACCTGTTTCTGCGCTCAGGAGAACGCTCGTGGGCAATGGAATACGAAGCAGGCGAACTGTGGTCTGCAGAAATCGATGAGAACGAATTGTTCGGAAACGAAGACAACGTCGAATATTATTACGAAGTCCGCACCGACGGCATCCCTACCCGTCACGAATGGCGTGCGCACAGCCTCAGTCGCGGCGCTGCCGGGGAAATCGCTGACAGCTGGTCGGACATTCCGGGCTGGAAGGGCGCCGGCACTGCAGTTCCGGTCTTTGCACTGCGCTCCGGGGACGACTTCGGCGTGGGAGAATTTCTCGATCTCGCGAAGTTGGTTGACTGGGCGGCAGCAACCGGGCAGAGCGTGATTCAGATTCTGCCGATCAACGATACGACGATGACCGGCGAGTGGATGGATTCTTATCCTTACAACGCCAACTCGACTTTTGCGCTGCATCCGCAGTTCATCAACCTGCAGGCCGCCGGAGTCGTGCCGGACGAGGAATTTGTCAAGCTTCAGAAGGAGCTCAACGGGCTTGAAAAGATTGACTACGTAAGGGTCAACGAGGCAAAGAATGCATATCTGCACAAGGCTTTCGAAGCTGATTGGTCAAAGGTATGCAAGCGCAAGGCTTACAGGCAGTTCCTGGCTGCCAACAGATACTGGCTGCTACCTTATGCCGCATTCAGCGTGCTCAGGGACATATACGGCACGGCCGAGTTTTCCAACTGGGAGGATATGGCCGTCTATGACGAAGGCAAGGTCGAGGCATTTTGCAAGAAGCACAAGAAGGAAGTCGATTTTTACTGCTTCGTTCAGTTCCATCTCGACGCTCAGCTGCGTCAGGTAAGGAATTATGCCCATTCCAAGGGCGTGATACTCAAGGGCGACCTGCCTATCGGCATCAGCCGTACCAGCGTCGATGCCTGGCAGTACCCTCAGCTGTTCAATATGGATTCTCAGGCCGGAGCACCGCCTGATGCATTCTCCGCAGACGGCCAGAACTGGGGATTCCCTACCTACAACTGGGACGAGATGGCAAAGGACGGCTATGCCTGGTGGACCAGCCGTCTGCGCAAGATGAACGAATACTTCGATGCGCTGAGGATAGATCACATACTCGGATTCTTCCGTATCTGGGAGATTCCTGTTCCGCAGAAGAGTGGCCTGGAGGGTCATTTCTCGCCTGCGCTTCCTTATTCTGGCGAGGAGCTACGCAACTGGGGCTACGGCGACAGGATGCACTGTTTCGTGGAGGACCCGCGGCGTCCCGGCTGGTATCACCCGCGCATCAATGCGCAGAGGGAGCTCGGCGGCCTGTACTATGACTATTTCTATCACAGGCACAACGAATTTTGGAAAAACACGGCCATCACCAAGCTTGCAGCCCTGCTCGGCAGCAGCAATATGCTGACCTGCGGCGAGGATCTCGGAATGATCCCTGCCTGCGTTCCGGACGTTATGGCAAAGATGAACATACTTTCGCTCGAGGTTCAGAGGATGCCGAAGAATCCGGACGAGACCTTTGCCAATCCTGCCTGGTATCCTTACAACTGCGTCTGCACAACTTCCACACACGATATGTCCCCTATCAGGGCATGGTGGGAGGAAGACAGGGCATTGAGCCAGAGGTTCTTCAACGAGATGCTCGGGTTCAGCGGAGCGGCTCCATATTTCTGCGAGGACTGGGTTTGCAAGAGGATTATCTCACAGCATCTCCATTCTCCTGCGATGCTGGTCATACTGCCTCTCCAGGACTGGCTCTCGATGTCGGCCGAACTGCGTTATCAGGGCAATCCTGCCGATGAGCGTATCAACGTCCCGGCAATATGCCCGTACTACTGGCGTTACAGGATGCATATAAGTCTGGAGGATCTGCTCGCCGCTGATGCCTTCAACGCAGATATCGCCGCCCTTATCCGCGACTCGCATCGCGGATAAGGCGCGACGGCAGCGCCGGATCAGCGTTCTAGCCAGGCAAGGAAGTCGTCGGAGCGTGAGCGTGAAACTACCATATCGAAGGATGGTTTCGGTCGCGCGCTGATCTGGAGGCGTCCGCCGACGAGCTTGGTGATGCTGATGATGGCACCGAGAGAGACTATGCAGCTGCGCGAAATCTTGAAGAAGGAGTGCGGATCGAGTTCTTCGGCGATCTCGTCGAGGGACCTGTCCGCGATGTATACCGCTCCTCCAGTAGTGACGAGATAGTTGTACTTGTCTTCGGAATAGAAATATGCAATTTCCGAAGTCTTGACGGGCACTATCCTGTCGTTGAATTTCACTATGAATCTTTCCTTAAACTCCCGGGCCGGCCGCCTGAAAGCTTCGAGAAGCGCGGCTATGTCCGGGGTTGTCGTGTTCTTGCGACACCTCTCCACCGCCCTGCGGAGGTCCTTTACGTCTATTGGCTTGAGCAGATAATCCACGCTCCCTGCCTCGAAGGCCTTGATGGCGTAACTGTCATATGCAGTGGTCATTATGACCTTGGCATCGACTTCGGTCTGTCGGAAAATCTCGAAGCAGTCACCGTCCGAGAGCTCTACGTCCATGAAGATGATGTCGAGTGGTCCGGTGAGGTTCTTCAGAAAAGTCACACTCTCCTGTACGGAGGACGTCATTCCGACTATGTTGATGTCAGGAAACTCATTCCTGACAGTGCGGGAAAGCGCCGTCTGGGCGACTTTCTCGTCCTCGATTATCAGTGCATTCATAACAGTGGCAATATGACCGTGAATTCAGCATCGGTCTGGGTGATGGTTATTTCTTTGCCGGAAAGGTCCTTGTACTGCTGGCTTATGTACTTGAGCCCCAGTCCGGTGGAATTGGGCGGGCTGAGTTTCGGACGCAGGGTGTTGCTGACGCATATCTTTCCGGAGTCTGTGGTTATTCTGATTTTAAGCGGATTCCCGGCGAGGGCGGCATTGTGCTTGGTGGCGTTCTCTATGAGCAGCTGGACCGAGCATGGGACTACCATACGTCCCAGGGACGACGGGTCTATGTCCTCGGTGACCTCCATCCCATCCTGGAAGCGGACCTTGAGCAGGTCAATGTATTTGTCGACGAACTCCATCTCGTCGCGCAGCCTCACCAGGGTTTCGTCCTCGTTCTTGAGCAGATATCGGTACAGGGCGGCGAGCTTGTGGATGTAGACGCTCGCGGCTTCGCTGTCCCCTTCGGTGACAAGGCCGTCGAGTATGTTGAGGGAGTTGAAGAGAAAGTGCGGGTTGACCTGCTGGCTGAGTTTCATATATCGGTACTGCGCCAGATGCCTCTTTTCTATTTCCTTTTCCGTCTTGCGCTTGGCTAAAAGGGTGTAGCTTGCCAGAAAGGCGAAGAGCACGAACATCAGGGCCACGCAGCTCGTCATGAAGTATAGTATGCCCTCGCCGAACTGAGGGTTGCCAAGTATGTTGCGCCTGTGGAGGAGTATGACGGTGAGCCTTGCGAGGAATACCAGCGAGATGGCTCCGACTATCCATATAATGTCGTATTTGCTTTCCCTGTGCCTGTCGCTCGGAGCCAGGAAACAGGTCGTCGCGATTGTGAGGTATCCGAGTATGAGGGTGGTCACCGCAGTGGAGATGGCTGCCGGCCAGGGCGAGCTCACAACCTCGGAAAATCGCCCCGTCAGCTTTACGAACCCCAGTCCGAGTGCATATCCCACGAGGTTGCCGACCACTATGGCGACGGCAGTGAATTCTATGTCCATGCGCCTGTGATAGCACAGCAGGGCGAGCATCAGCATCGTCAGCAGGGTCAGGATGAGCTCGTCCTGTACTCCTATGGCTCGGCAGAACAGGGCCATCGCTCCGTGCAGGGCTGCGAATGACAAAATGATGAGGTGATTTCTCAAATCGTTCATATCAGCTTCTAATTTACAAAAAAGCCTTTTCATCCCAAATGTTCGTCAAGAAAAATCGCCGTTTCATCCCATAAACGACGCCATTCGTCGCGGGCGGTTTTTCCTTTCCATATAATTGATGTAGATTAGCAGTTCGCAACACTAAGGATAACCAATGTCGACAAAAAGATCACTTTCGTTCTGGCAGATGTTCAATATAAGCTTCGGATTTTTCGGAGTGCAGATTGCCTATGCTCTCCAGAGCGCGAACATAAGCCGCATTTTTGCAACCCTCGGTGCGGATCCGCACCAGCTCAGCTTCTTCTGGATACTCCCGCCACTGATGGGAATGATAGTGCAGCCTCTTGTGGGCAAGTTCTCGGACCGCACCTGGTGCCGCCTGGGACGCCGCAAGCCATATCTTCTGGCCGGCGCGCTCGTGGCAGTGCTTGTGATGGTCTTTCTTCCGAATGCCGGCAGCCTGAACTTCTCGACCAGGCTCTTCCTCGGAATCAACGGTGCGATGTGGTTCGGACTCTTCTCCCTCATCTTCCTCGACACTTCCATCAACATGGCCATGCAGCCGTTCAAGATGATGGTCGGCGATATGGTCAACGAGGAGCAGAAGGGTACTGCCTACTCGATACAGAGCTTCCTCTGCAATGCGGGAAGCCTCGTGGGATATCTCTTCCCTATCTTCTTCACCTGGATAGGAATATG
>SAMEA3663015__coassemble_371_pt1 | contig 18798 bp, 13 predicted proteins | sample SAMEA3663015__metabat2_high_PE_009 | metagenome-assembled genome bin SAMEA3663015 (sample SAMEA3663015) | pig gut metagenome | biome: pig gut; feature: pig-associated habitat; material: faeces | place: France | collected 2012
CGGAAATGGCGGATTGACCTGGACATATCCCTTGCCTACAGGCTCTAAAAGAGTCGCAGGATGCATCATATTTGCCTGAGTCTCAATAATATGGAAGTTCTCAGCAAAGGCTTTTCCACTTTTTAGGCATTCTTCGTAAGAGTGGAGCAGTATCCTGCCTTCACCCTCCTTCGGCACCCCGTCGCGATAAAATGCAATCTGCGGAATGCTCTCCATCCTGTGCCTGTTCCAAGCTTTCTCAAGCGCAATCGTAAGCTCAAGAATCGGCTTCTCTCCCATACCGTAAATCAGGAAGTCCGCCCCGCTGTCAACAAGAACCGAAGGCATTATGCGGTCGTCCCAATAATCGTAGTGGCTCAATCTTCGCAGTGACGCTTCCACACCACCTGCCACGACAGGAACCTCAGGCCACAACTCCTTGAGAATCTTGCAATAAACGGTAACAGCCCTGTCGGGACGCTGACCGGAACGACCTTCGGGAGTATAGGCATCGTCGTGCCTCAGACGCCTTGCAGCCGTGTAATGGTTTACCATTGAGTCCATTGCACCGGCATTGACTGCAAAATACAGACGAGGGCGGCCAAGCTTGCGGAAGTCACGCAGGTCATCCCGCCAGTTGGGCTGGGGAACGACTGCAACCCTGTAACCCTTGCTCTGCAGCCATCTGGCTATGCAGGCGCTGCCGAAACTCGGATGATCGATATACGCGTCCCCCGAAAAAAGTATGACATCAATGTAGTCCCATCCAAGGGCCTTGACCTCCTTGACGGAAGTCGGAATCATATAATCTTCCATTCTTTAGCAGTCTTTGCATTTTGCAACGAATTGCAAATTTACTAAATTTGCATTGCTATGACAAAAATAGGTACACCGCTGACCTCTGTCGGCAAAAAAGCCCTGCTTTGCGGCTCGGGCGAACTCGGAAAGGAAGTCGCAATTGAACTTCAGCGCTTTGGCGTCGAGGTTATCGCTGTTGACAAGTATGCAGATGCTCCTGCAATGCAGGTTGCGCATCGTTCGTATGTGTTTTCTATGCTGGACGGAGAACGTCTCCGTGAAGTTATCGAAAAGGAAAGGCCCGACTTCATAATCCCAGAGGTTGAGGCAATTGCTACTCCGGAACTCGTAAAGCTCGAGAAGGAAGGATTCAACGTAATCCCGACCGCCGAGGCTGCCCTGCTTACAATGAACCGCAAGGGCATCAGGACTCTGGCCGCCGAGACCCTCGGATTGCCGACTTCGCCTTATAGGTTCGCTTCGACCAGGGAACAGTTTGACAAGGCTGTCGAGGCCGTCGGCACTCCTTGCGTGGTAAAGCCAATTATGAGTTCTTCCGGTCACGGTCAGAGCGTTATGCACACTCCTGAAGATGCTGACGAGTCCTGGCGTATTGCCCAGGAAGGAGGCCGTGCCGGCGCCGGAGAGGTCATCGTGGAGGGTTTTGTCAACTTCGATTATGAAATAACCCTGCTTACAGTGCGCCACAGTGGCGGAACCACCTTCCTTGCTCCAATTGGCCACCACCAGGTTGACGGAGACTACCGCGAGTCCTGGCAGGCTCAGGAAATGAGCCCCAAGGCTCTTGCAAAGGCCCAGGAAATAGCCGGCAAGATCACCGGAGCTCTAGGCGGCTACGGAATTTTCGGAGTCGAGATGTTTGTCAGGGGCGACGAAGTAATCTTCAGCGAAGTGTCTCCGCGCCCGCACGATACCGGAATGGTAACCATGATTTCGCAGGACCTTTCGGAATTTGCCCTGCACGCCCGTGCTATTCTCGGTCTGCCTATACCGAAGGTCAATTTCTTCGGTCCATCCGCTTCAAAGGCAATAGTGGTCGAAGGTGACGGAACTATGGTTGAGTTTGACGGACTGGAAAAGGCCCTTGCAATTCCTGACGTGCAGATAAGACTCTTCGGCAAGCCCGAGGTGCACGGACACAGGCGTATGGGAGTCATTCTCGCCAGGGGTGAGGACGTAAAAACCGCACTCGCCAAGGCTGAACAGGCATATTCCTGTCTGAGCTGGACGGTGCGGCAATAAAATTCCGGCGGCCTGCAAATCTGTCAGACCGCCGTATTTCATAGTGCCCAGTGGGCAATGTCGTTGCGGTGGAAGAGTTGCGGACAATTGATTCGCTCTGCTTCCGCCGTGGCTTTTGCGTGCGCCTCGGCAACTGTCTTTCCGCTGCAAACCACGATCAGCACGCGGCCTCCGGCAGTAAGCAGGCTTCCGTCAGCGCCTCTTGAAGTTCCCATATGATAGACGATGGCATCCCTGTCTTCTGCCCCCAGAATAGGGAATCCTTTTTCGTACTTGCCTGGATATCCCTTGCTGGCTAGCACTATACCTACCGTTACTTCATCTTTCCATTTAAGTTGCTGCTGAGGCTCCTTCCCGCATGCGACCGCCTCGAAGATATCGTACACATCGCTTTGAAGCAACGGCAGAACCACCTCGGTCTCCGGGTCTCCGAAGCGAGCGTTAAATTCTATAACCTTGATGCCCTGAGGGGTTTTCATCAGACCGCCGTACAGCACTCCGCTGAGCGGGCAGCCTTCCGCCACCATCGCCGCCGCGGCCCTCTTCATGATCTTTTCCAGCGCAAATTCCCTGTCCTCCTCCGTAATGAACGGCAGACCGGTATATGCGCCCATTCCACCTGTATTGGGACCCTTGTCCCCGTCAAACGCGCGCTTATGGTCCTGCGAAAGCGGCATAGGATAGACATCCGAACCGCTTACAAAGCATAGGAAGGAGAATTCCGGTCCGCAGAGGTAGTCCTCGACCACGACCTTGCCTTTTCCTAAAGCGTCGTCGAGAAGCATTTCCTTCAGTGCCTCATCTGCTTCCTGCAGGTTCTCGGCAATGACCACTCCCTTTCCGGCCGCAAGCCCGTCATATTTGAGCACTGCCGGGAAAGGACGTCCGCTGACATATTCGAGAGCTTCGTCATAGTTGTCGAAGGATCGGTATGCGGCCGTAGGTATGTTGTATCGCTCCATCAGGATTTTGGCAAATTCTTTACTCGACTCTATCCTCGTTGCGCTTTTGCTGTGCCCAAATACCTTGAGCCCGGCATCTCTGAAGCTATCTGCAACTCCCGCTGCCAGAGCGGCTTCCGGTCCCACAACCGTCAGGTCAATGCCCTTTTCAAGGGCAAATGCGAGCAGGGCGCTCACGTCCGTGTCCTTGATAGGGACACACTCCGCCTGCCTTGCAATTCCGGCATTCCCTGGAGCACACCAAATCTTTTCCACCTGAGGTGAACGGCTGAGAGCATCTACTATAGCGTGCTCCCTTCCGCCTGATCCAATTACAAGTACTTTTTTCATTTCAATCAATGCTTGAAGTGACGCATTCCTGTAAACAGCATAGGGATACCGTTCTTGTCGGCCTCGTCGATGGACTCCTGGTCACGAACGCTGCCGCCCGGCTGAACTATTGCTGCGACACCATATTCTGCAGCAGAAGCGACGCTGTCGCCGAACGGGAAGAAACCGTCAGATGCGAGCACTACCTTTTCGTTGTGTATGTCTTTGCCGGCAGCCTTGAGTGACTCTGCGGCCTGGTTGAGCGCGATGTTGGCGGAGCCTACACGGTTCATCTGCCCTGCGCCCACTCCGAGGGTTGCACCGTCCTTCACTACTACTATTGCATTGGACTTGACGTGCTTTACAATCTTCCAGGCAAACTCCATATCGACCATCTGGGCCTCGTCAGGCTTTGCTTTGGTGACGCACATTTCCGGAGTCAGCTTGACAGTGCTGTCGTCCAGGTCCTGGACAAGAATTCCTCCGTTAACGGAAACGTACTGCTTGCGCTTCACTCCGTCAGGGGTCATATCTACCTTGAGCAGCCTGAGGTTCTTTTTGGTGCAAAGTATCTCGAGCGCTTCCGGGGTAAATTCAGGAGCCATAATTATCTCGAGGAATACCGGCTTCATCAAGGCAGCGGTCTGAGCGTCAACCGTGCAGTTCGTGGCTACTATTCCGCCGAAGATGCTTACCTTGTCGGCTTCGTATGCCTTGGTCCAGGCGTCTACTGCATCTTTTCCTATTGCCGCTCCACAAGGATTCATATGCTTGAGACCTACGCAGAAAGGCGTTCCGCAAAATTCCCTTACAATGTTGAGAGCTGCGTTGGCGTCCTGTATGTTATTGTAGGACAATTCCTTTCCATTAAGCTGGACGGCTCCTGCGAGAGAGAAGGGAACCTTCTCCGGGCTTGCGTAGAACTTTGCCTGCTGGTGAGGGTTCTCGCCGTAGCGCAGGCCCTGCTTGAGGTCGAATTCGAGGAAAAGCTTTTCGTTCAGCCCTGCCTTTTCACGCATGAATGTGGCAATCGTCATATCGTATTCAGCAGTGTGTGTATATGCCTTGGCTGAGAGCTGAAGGCGTGTCTGTGGGGTGGTGTCTCCGTTTGTCCGCAGTTCTTCGAGAACTGTAGGGTAGTCCTCCGGATTGACCACAATTGTCACTGATTCCCAGTTCTTTGCAGCCGACCTGACCATTGACGGACCGCCTATGTCTATGTGCTCTATGGCATCCTCCATTGTGACATCCGGCTTTGCTATGGTCTGTGCGAAAGGATAGAGGTTTACGCAGACAAGGTCAATGTACTCGATGCCGTTTTCCTGCAACTGCTTGCGGTGGCTTTCGAGGTCCCTGCGTCCGAGCAGGCCTCCGTGCACCTTCGGATGCAGGGTTTTGACGCGTCCGTCGCAAATCTCCGGGAATCCGGTTATCTCGCTGATACCTATGGTCTTGATACCGGCTTCCTCAAGCATTTTCTGGGTTCCTCCGGTAGCGATTATCTCCCATCCGAGGGCGGTAAGTTCGCGGGCAAATTCTACCACGCCCGTCTTGTCGCTTACTGAAAACAGTGCTCTTCTCATATAATGGTTACTCCTTTTTTGTCAGTTACTACTCCAATGATGCTTGCCTTTTCTCCGTGTCCTTCGAGAATCTCTATTGCTTTCCCGGCCTCTGACGGGTCAAGTGCCAGCACCATTCCTATTCCCATATTGAAGATGTTGAACATTTCGCGGTGTGGGATGTTTCCGTATTGTTCGAGCATCCTGAATACCGGCAGAATCTCCCAGCTTCCTTCATGTATGGTGATTCCCTGCTCGTCGGAGAGTATGCGCGGGATGTTTTCGTCAAAGCCGCCTCCGGTGATGTGTGCAACTCCGTGAACGTCGCAGTTGTGGATGACGTCGAGAACCTGCTTTACATAGATGCGGGTAGGTGTAAGAAGGACTTCTCCGAGAGGAGTGGTATCGTCAAAGAATTGTCCCAGAGGGGCGTGGAGGTCGAGGCCGTTGTCGGCGACAATCTTGCGCACGAGGGAAAATCCGTTGGAGTGGACGCCGGTCGATGCTATACCGACCAGGACGTCGCCTGTCCTTACCCTGCCCTTGTCGATGAGCTTGCTTTTTTCGACAACGCCGGTGGTGTAGCCTGCGATGTCGTATTCGCCCTTACCGTACAAGCCCGGCATTTCAGCGGTTTCACCTCCGACCAGCGCACAGCCTGCCTGACGGCAGCCCTCGGCTACTCCCGATACTATTGCTTCCACCTGTGCCGGGTCGTTGTGGCCTACCGCAACGTAGTCGAGGAAGATGAGCGGTTCGGCACCCTGCGCGAGCACGTCGTTGACGCACATTGCCACCGCGTCTATGCCGACGGTGTCGTGCTTGTCCATTTCAAATGCTATCTTGAGCTTGGTGCCCACTCCGTCGGTTCCGCTGACGAGAACCGGCTCCTTGATTCCGAGCGCCGAAAGGTCGAACATTCCTCCGAAAGCTCCGATTCCTCCCATTACTCCCGGCCTTGCCGTGGATGCGACGTGGGACTTGATTCTGCGTACAACCTCGTAGCCTGCTTCGAGATTGACTCCGGCTTTTTCGTAATTGACTGCCATATTATTTACCTCTGAAATATCTTACTGCGTTGTCGAAGAGCGGCTGCTCGAGGCAGTCACCTCCTATGTTCTTGAAAAGATTGTGTTCGTAGCGTTCGCTGTGGCCCATCTTGCCGAGTATCTGACCGTTTGCGCTCACAATGCCTTCGATGGCGTAGTATGACCCGTTCGGATTGTACGGAGACTCCATCGTAGGCTCGCCGCTGGACGGATCCACGTACTGGAACGCAATCTGTCCGTTTGCGAAGAGTTCCTTTGCAAGCTGCTCACCGACAACGAACTTGCCTTCTCCGTGGCTGACTGCTATGGTATGCAGGTCGCCGGGCTTCATTCCGGCAAGCCAAGGGCTGTTGGCAGCGGCCACCCGTGTGGTGACTATCTGCGAGATATGCCTGTTGATGTCATTGCGGAACAGAGTAGGGGAGTCTTCCCTTACAGTGCCTGTCTTTCCGTACGGAAGAAGTCCGCTCTTTATCAGGGCCTGGAAGCCGTTGCAGATGCCAAGGATGAGTCCTCCTCGGTCGATAAGTCGCTGAATGGCAGCTGATACCTTGGAGTTGCACAGTACGTTTGCGATGAATTTGCCGCTTCCGTCAGGTTCGTCTCCGGCGCTGAATCCGCCTGCGAGCATAAGTATGTTGGCCCTGTCGATATGGCCGCAGATTTGGTCTATCGACCTGAATACGTCCTCTGCCGTGAGGTTGCAGAATACGCTCATTTCAACCTCTGCTCCGGCCTTGCGGAATGCCTTTGCGCTGTCGTAGTCGCAGTTGGTTCCGGGGAATACAGGGATATAGACAAGAGGGTGCTCGATGGCTTCGCCCTTGTATTTGAGCTGCGCACCCGATGCCTTGCGTACCTTGCCGTCAAAGCCGGGAGGGACAATTCCTTTGTGCTGCGCGCTGCAACTGTCTAGATAAATGCTGCAATAGCGCAGCCTTGATGCCTCTATGAGGCTGTCCTGGCTGATGCGCACTCCGTTGATGCGAAGCTTTCCATCCTCACCGTCTGTTACCGTGCCGAGACGGACAAAAGCCGGATCTTCAATGCTTTCGCGCGATTCGACTATTATCGAGCCGTAGTTCCAGTCGAAGAGCCTGTCCTCGTCGCAGCTGATGTCGCAGCCGAGAAGGTTGCCGAAAGACATCTTGCAGACTGCTTCGGCTATGCCTCCGAATCCGACCGCCCAGGCTGATACTACTGTGCCGTCCTCTATCAGGGAGCTCACCTTGTTCCAGTTTTCCTTCAATTGAGCTGTGTCAGGCATTCTGCTTGCAAGCGGCTTGTGTTCAACAAGATAGAGAGTGTTGCCTTCCCATTTGAGTTCTGGTGAAATCACCTTGCCGGCATTTACGGTTGTAATGCCGAATGCCACGAGAGTCGGCGGTACATTGATATGTTCGAAGGTTCCGCTCATCGAGTCCTTGCCGCCTATTGACGGAAGACCGAGTTCCACCTGCATCCTGATGCTTCCCAGAAGCGCTGCAAGCGGCTTGCCCCAGCTGTGAGGGTCGCGGGTCATTCTCTCGAAGTATTCCTGATAAGAGAAACGCATTTTGTCGTATCGCGCGCCTGCTGCGACCACCTTGGCGCAGGCATCGACTACTGCATAAGCTGCTCCGTGATACGGGCTCCATTCTGAAATGTATGGATTGTATCCAAACGCCATTATGCTTGCAGTGTCGGTGTAGCCGTCTGCAGGGAGTTTCTGGACGGATACCTGGCTTTCGGTCAGCTGGGTTTCTCCTCCGAAAGGCATAAGGACGGTTGAACGGCCTATGGTCGAGTCGAACATTTCTATAAGTCCCTTCTGCGATATGACGTTGTCGTCTGAGAGGTTGTTGAGAAGTTTCTCCTTGAGAGAGTCTCCGCTGATCTGTCTGTGGAAAGGATTCTTGTCCTCGACCGCTTCTATGCATGCTTTTGCATAGTGCTTTGCGCCTGCACTGTCGATGAAAGAGCGGGCTATGTCCACCACCTTTTCACCGTTGTTGTACATACGCAGCCTTGCGCTGTCAGTTACGTCGGCTACGTGGGTGACTTCTACGTTTTCGCTAAGGCAGTATGCCTCGAAGCACTCCCTGTCCTTTGCCTCGATAACCACGGCCATTCTTTCCTGGCTTTCGCTGATTGCGAGTTCGGTGCTGTTGAGTCCGCTGTATTTGGTCGGAACCCTGTCAAGATAGATGTCGAGTCCGTCTGCAAGTTCACCTATTGCCACGCTGACACCGCCTGCTCCGAAGTCGTTTGACTTCTTGATGAGACGAGTTACTTCAGGTCTGCGGAAAAGGCGCTGGAGTTTGCGTTCCTCAGGCGCGTTTCCTTTCTGAACTTCGCTTCCGCAGGTTTCAAGCGATGCTTCTGTATGTTCCTTTGAAGAGCCTGTCGCTCCGCCGATTCCGTCCCTTCCGGTGCGCCCGCCGAGCAGGAGTATCACATCGCCTGCGGCAGGACTTTCCCTGCGCACGTTTTCGGCCTTGACAGCTCCGACTACGGCACCAATTTCAAGTCTTTTTGCGGTATATCCCGGGTGATATATTTCCCTTACCATAGTGGTGGCAAGTCCTATCTGGTTTCCGTAACTGCTGTATCCCTGGGCTGCCTTGCGGCTGATCTGCTTCTGGGGAAGCTTGCCCGGAATGGTCTCTGATACAGGCTTGTATATGTCTCCGGCTCCGGTGACCCTCATTGCCTGATATACATATGATCGTCCGGAGAGAGGGTCTCTGATGGCGCCTCCAAGACAGGTTGCGGCTCCTCCGAAAGGCTCGATTTCGGTCGGGTGGTTGTGCGTTTCGTTTTTGAACTGGAGCAGCCATCTTTCTATCTTTCCGTCAACGTCGGCATCGACGAATATGCTGCAGGCGTTGTTTTCTTCGCTTACCTCCATATCATCGAGTAGTCCCTTTGCCTTGAGGTATCGGGCTCCTATCGTTGCCATATCCATAAGGTTGACGTCCTTTCCGGAGCGTCCGAGTTCCTCCCTCATCTTGAGGTACATCCTGTAGCTTCCGTCAATCTCTTCGCTAATGAACGACTTGTCTATGTCAACGCTTTCGAGCTTGGTGGTGAAAGTCGTATGACGGCAGTGGTCTGACCAGTATGTGTCGAGTATGCGGAGCTCGGTTTCAGACGGGTCGCGTCCTTCTTCAGTGAAGTAGCGCACCACCTCGGCAAGGTCGTCAGCATTCATCGCGAGTCCCATTTTGCGGCAGAATTGTCCCAAACCTTCTCCCTCGAGCTGCCTCAGGCCTTCGAGCACCGGGACAGGACGGACCTGCGCCTTTTCGAGGTCGCTGAGCTTGCCGAGGTCCTTTTCCCTGGACTCGACGGTGTTGATGAGGTAGTGCCTGATTGCGGCAAGCTGTTCTTCGGTCGTGCTGCCGTCGAGGATGATGAGCTTCGAGCTCTTGATGCTGACTTCGGCAGTCGGTTCGATTAGCTTGACGCAGTCGGTCGCTGAAGCGGCACGCTGGTCGAACTGTCCGGGGAGGAATTCGACCGCGATCCATTTGCTGCCGTCGAGTTCGACGCTGTCGCTGACGGTGTCGGTTACCGTTTCTCCAAATACGGTGTAGCGGCTTTTTTCCAACAATTCCTCACTGAATCCGAAGAGGTCATATACGTTGAGGTAGCGGAGAGTAGGAATGCTGAATGAAAGACTTTCTTCAAGTTCGTTCCTGAGGCTGCTGGCTTCTACGCGGAAGGCAGGCTTTTTTTCGACAAATATGCGATGGGCTTTCATATCGTTGTATCAGATGGTCGCTTCGAGTACGGCCCTGGTTTGGTTCTGGCGGAATGTTTCAAGTTTGGCGAGCAGCCCGGGGTCACTCAGGGCGAGTATCTGGACTGCAAGCAATGCGGCGTTTTTGGAACCGTTGATTGCCATTGTGGCTACAGGCACGCCTCCCGGCATCTGCACTATGCTGAGCAGCGAGTCAAGGCCGCCGAGGGCCTGGGTGCGGATGGGAACTCCGATTACCGGTACGGTCGTCATTCCGGCGACTACGCCTGCAACGTGGGCTGCACCGCCTGCGCCGGCGATGATGACACCAATCCCGCGCTCGCGTGCTGTCTTGGCAAATTCACACATAAGGTCCGGTGTCCTGTGTGCGCTGATGATGCGTTTTTCGGTTTCAACTCCGAACTGTTCCAGAGTCCTGATTGCAGGTTCCATAACCTCGAGGTCGCTTGTGGAACCCATAATGATGGCTACTTTCATATCGATGTCAATTCTAACTGTCCGTTATTAACAGCTTTGCCCTGACACTTAGGCTGGAAACAGAAAGGGGATGGACCAATGAATACGGTTCATCCCCTCGGGGGCACGGCTGCTGCAGCAATCAGTGATTCTGCCGCATCGCTGTGATATGTGTTTCTGCCTTTTGTGTACATAGCAAAATTTCCACCACAAATTTAGTTATTTTTTCATAGAGTGAGAAAAAAGATTTAAATTCGTAGCCGAATTTTGATTCATACTTAAATGAAAGCAATTACCAGCACTGATTTTACCTTTCCGGGACAGGTTTCCAAGTACACCGGCAAGGTCCGCGATGTTTACAGCATCGGACAGGATTATCTCGTAATGGTCGCTACCGACCGTATTTCTGCATTTGACGTGGTCCTTCCAAAAGGCATTCCGTTCAAGGGCCAGGTGCTCAATCAGATTGCATCGTCATTTCTCGATTCGACCTCGGACATCATCCCGAACTGGAAAATCGAAAGCGTGGATCCTATGGTTACCATCGGTTACCGCTGCGAACCTTTCAAAGTGGAGATGGTTATCAGGGGTTGTCTTACCGGACACGCCTGGAGGGAGTACAAGGCTGGAAAGCGCAGTCTGTGCGGTGTTCCGCTTCCTGAGGGAATGGTGGAGAACCAGAAGTTCCCGGAGCCTATCATCACTCCGACCACAAAGGCTGATGCGGGTCATGATGAGGATATCAGCAAAGAGGACATCATCGCTCGCGGCATAGTGTCCCGTGAGGACTATGAGCAGCTCGAGACTTATACCCGCGCACTCTACCGCAGAGGTTGCGAGATGGCTGCCGACAAGGGTCTCATCCTGGTTGATACCAAGTATGAGTTCGGAAAGCGCAACGGTCAGATCGTGCTGATGGACGAGATCCACACTCCTGACTCTTCACGCTATTTCTATGCGGAAGGCTATGAGGAGCGTCTCGCCAAGGGGGAGAGGCAGAAGCAGCTTTCCAAGGAATTTGTCCGCGAATGGCTGATGGCCGGCGGCTTCCAGGGTCAGGAGGGCCAGAAGGTTCCCGAGATGACCGATGAGGTTGTCAGCGGCATCACCGAGCGCTACGTTGAGCTCTATGAGCACATTACCGGAAGTAAGTTCGTGCCTGCCGAGTCGGAGGATCCGCTTTCCCGGATTGAGGGCAATATCCGCACATTTCTTGAAAGCAGAGGATTATGATAGAGAGGTATTCACGCAAGGTGATGCGCGACATCTGGACCGAGGAGAATAAGTTCGATGCTTATCTCAAGGTCGAAATCCTTTCGTGCGAGGCCTGGTCGGAACTGGGAGTGATTCCTAAGGAGGATGTCGATAAAATCAGGCGCGATGCGCGTTTCGACGTTGCCCGCATACAGGAGATCGAGGAACAGACCCGTCACGACGTGGTGGCTTTTACCCGGGCCGTGTCGGAGAGTCTTGGAGAGGAACGCAAGTGGGTGCATTACGGTCTTACTTCAACCGATGTAGTTGATACTGCGAACGGCTATCTCATCAAGCAGGCGGATGCCATTCTGCTCGAGGATCTCGAGCAGTTCCTCGAGGTGCTGCGCAAGAGGGCGATAGAATTTAAGTCAACCCCGTGCATTGGCCGAACCCACGGTGTGCACGCTGACATCACTTCTTTCGGCTTGAAGTGGGCTCTCTGGTACGAGGAAATGAAACGCAATATAGAGCGTTTCAAATTCGCTGCAGCCGGAGTCGAGGCGGGCAAGATGAGCGGTGCTGTAGGCAATTTTGCCAACATTCCTCCATTTATCCAGGACTATGTGTGCGGGAAGCTGGGTATCAATTCTGCCAACATCTCCACCCAGGTTCTTCAGAGGGACCGTCACGCTTTCTATATGTCAACGCTTTCCGTAATCGCTTCGACTCTTGAGCAGATGGCTTTCGAGGTCAGGAGTCTTCAGCGTACGGAAGTTCGTGAGGCTGAGGAGGCTTTCCGCAAGGGTCAGAAGGGTTCCAGCGCCATGCCGCACAAACGCAATCCTATCAGTTCAGAGAACATCTGCGGGTGCGCGCGCGTTATGAGGGGCTATATGGTTACTTTCAATGAAAATGTCGCACTGTGGCACGAGAGGGATATTTCCCACAGTTCTACCGAAAGGATAGTGCTTCCTGATGCTACAGAACTGCTTGATTATATGCTTAACCGGTTCAAGGGTATTTTGGAGAATCTCGTAGTATATCCTCAGAATATGCTTGACAACATTTACCGTACGCGCGGAGTCATTTTTGCCCAGAGGGTAATGAATGCACTTATCGGCAAGGGCCTTGCCAGGGAAGATGCCTACGATACAGTCCAGCCAATTGCTATGAAGGCTTGGACCGAGGGACTCGACTACAAGACTCTGCTTGAGGCAAATGAAAAGGTTATGAGTTTGCTCGGTCAGTCCGAACTGGATGACTGCTTTACTCTTGACTATTATTTCAAGAACGTGGACTTTATCTTTGACCGTGTAGGTATCAAGTAATCGTTATATCACATAATGAGAGGGGCGACCGTAAGTCTTTTGACTCTGGTCGCCCCCTTATTATTATCTGATTTTCTTCCGTATGTTAATGAAGTTCGCGCTGCAGTGACTTTTATCTGATTACGATTTCCTTGCGGTCTGGACCTACGGAGATGATCTTTACCGGGCATCCGGTTTCCTTCTCTATGAAGTCAACGTAGTCCTTGAGTTCCTGTGGGAAGTCTTCATACTTACGCACTGAACAGATGTCGCATTTCCAGCCCTTGAACTCCTTGTAAACAGGAGTTACGCTTTCGTTGCTTTCGAACGGGAAGTAGTCAATTTGCTTGCCGTCAATTTCGTATCCGGTCGCAACCTTGATGGTGTCAAAGTCGTTGAGGACGTCGGCTTTCATCATTATCAGTTCGCTGACTCCGTTCATCATAACGGCGTATTTGAGGGCTACCATATCAAGCCATCCGCATCTGCGAGGACGTCCGGTTGTTGCACCAAATTCGTGACCTATGCTTCTGAGCCTGTCGCCATCGTTGTCGAACAGTTCGGTTGGGAAAGGTCCGCTTCCTACCCTGGTGCAATATGCCTTGAAGATACCGTAAACCTTTCCGACCCTGTTTGGAGCCACGCCGAGTCCTGTACATACTCCGGCAGCCATTGTGTTTGAAGAAGTGACAAAAGGATAGGTTCCAAAATCGATGTCAAGCATCGAGCCCTGGGCGCCTTCGGCAAGCACAGGTACGTCCTTTTCGAGGAAGTCGTTGACAACAATTTCACTTTCAATGAACTGGAATCTCTTCAGCTTTTCGATTGCGTCGAACCACCTGGCCTCGTATTCGCTTATGTCATAGGTAAATCCTTCATACTGCGCGAGGAGACTGCGATGCTTCTCCCTGAGGGTTTCGTAGCGCTTGCGAAATTCGCCCGAGAGTATGTCGCCTATCCTGACTCCGTTGCGGCCGGTCTTGTCCATATAGGTAGGTCCTATGCCCTTGAGGGTGGAGCCTATCTTCGACTTGCCTTTGGCTGCCTCGCTTGCGGCGTCGAGCATCCTGTGCGTAGGGAGAATGAGATGAGCTCTCTTTGAAATGAGAAGTTTGTCGGTGATGTCGATGCCTTTGGCTTCGATGCTTTCAATTTCTTCCATCAGGATGACGGGGTCGATGACAACTCCGTTGCCGATAATATTGATGGAATCTTCACGGAAAATGCCTGAAGGAACTGTGTGGAGAACGAATCCTTCGCCGTCAAACACTAGTGAGTGGCCGGCGTTGGGACCGCCCTGGAATCGTGCAATTACTTTGTAATCAGGTGTCAGTACATCCACAACTTTTCCTTTGCCTTCGTCTCCCCATTGGAGCCCGAGGACCATGTCGATTTTTTTCATTATCGTTCGGTGTATAAATTTTCGTAAAGATACGATGAATGATTAACAAGAGCAAATTAAAAATGTTTGTTTCTTATATAATTTTGCCTTATTATTGCACTCAAATTTGAATGCTATGAACCCAGATTCTAAAAAAAGACATGTCATAAGCTACGAGAAGATGTCCCCTGAGCTCGCAGCTGCATTTAATGAGAAGTATCCGGGGGGCTATGCAGATTATCTTCAGGATCTTGAAAAGTATCCGAAACCTGACGGTTCATTTTTTTATGCCGTTACGCTGGAGATTCCCGATGCCATATATCTTGTGAAGATAAAGGTTAAAGTTGACGACCACGAAGATATCGAGCGTTGGCTTGAAAGGACCGAGTTTGAGGAAACGGAGGATGTAGCAGGTACCGCTTCTGTTTCGGAAGAGGACAATGCCACCCTTCCGGATGACAATATCGCCCAATACGGAACTGATGACGATCCTCAGGACGCATAAGCTTTTTCAATATATATGGAATATCCCGCTTTGTTGAGCCGGGATATTCCGACTTCCAGATGCCAACGAGGTGAAGCCATTCAGATTCAAATATTTGACTGAATCGCGGAAAATCTATGTACTCAGCCTTCTTGTAGGTTTGTGTGCTGGACTTTCCGCTGTTCTTCTTGATTATCTCATACACCTTATACGCCGGCTTCTTACTTCCGGTTTTGCTGATGGACTTTTCCATTGGCAGTACCTTGTGTATCCCGGTGTTGGTATGCTCATCTCGTATCTGCTCCTCAAGTTCGTTGTCAGGGACAATATCAGCCATGGAGTAACCAAGGTACTTCTTGCGGTCTCCAGAAACGATTCTCTCATCAAGCCTCACAACACCTGGACTTCCGTACTCACTTCGTCCGTTACCATTGGGTTCGGCGGTTCGGTCGGTGCCGAGGCGCCTATCGTTTATACAGGAGCCGCCATAGGTAGCAATATTGGCCGTCTTGCAGGTCTCTCTTACAGAAGTGTAACTCTCCTGCTCGGATGCGGAGCTGCGGCTGCTGTAGCAGGAATTTTCAAGGCACCTCTCGCCGGAGTTCTGTTTACCGTCGAGATTCTGATGTTCAGCATCTCGCTCAATTCCCTCCTTCCGCTGCTTTTGTCCACCATTACAGCGACTGTGGTATCCTACATCTTCAGGGGGCAGGATCCACTGTTTGCCTGCAATCTGGTGCGATTCTCCATGGGCAATCTTCCTTTTTATATCGTACTCGGCATAGTAGGAGGATTTGCATCCCTTTATTTTACCAGAACCACTCTCAAGCTTGAAGACTGGCTTTCCGGTTTCAAGAAACCTATTGTCAAGTGGGCAGGCTGTGCTTTCGGCCTCGGCCTTCTCATATTTGTTTTCCCTGAACTCTATGGCGAAGGGTATGATGTAATATCTTCCCTGCTTGACGGTTCCAGCTCGATGGGCTCCTCGCCTCTGTCCTTCCTCACACGCAGTCCCTGGGGCGTGCCATTGCTGTTCCTGATGGTCTTTTTCCTTAAGGTTATTGCGATGACCTTTACAAACGCCGGCGGGGGAGTCGGAGGAACCTTTGGCCCGACACTTTTTGCAGGAGCAATAATCGGATTTGTGGTTTCCCGTACCCTCAATCTCATACCTTATTTCGGATTTGACGTTCCGGAAAAGAACTTTGTCCTTGTGGGTATGGCTGCCCTGATGGCCGGAGTAATGCAGTCTCCGCTTACGGCCATCTTCCTCATAGCTGAAATTTCCGGAGGATACGACCTCCTCATCCCACTCATACTTACTGCCACGATTTCTTTTGCCACTGTCAGGCTTTTTGAGAAGTATTCGATTTATACGAAGCGCATTGCGCAGAGCGGTGACCTGCTTACACACGATTCCGACAAAGCCGTGATCACTCTTATGCGTCTTTCTGACCTTGTCAGGGACAAATATCCACGCATACAACCGGAGCAGAGTTTGCGTGACCTCGTGTCCGTCGTAAGTGCAAGTACAGCCCAGGTTGTTGCTGTTGTTGATGCCTCCGGGCATTTTCAGGGTATGATTGATATAGGCAATATTCATAAGGAACTTCTTGATGAAAGCAAGTACGACTCTGTCCGCGTTTACAATCTTATGACTACAGACATTCCACTTGTTTTTTTAGACGAGAAGATGGATTCTGTTATGAACAAGTTTGACATTACCGGAGCCTGGCGTCTGCCTGTAGTTGACCACGACCGGGTTTACCAGGGCTTCATTTCCCGATCCAGGGTATTGATGGCCTATCGTGATGCTTTGAAACAGATTTCGCCGGACGATTAGTCTCACTTGTCCGCTTTCAGATGTCGCCGTTTGTTTCATCACTCTTTTTGTGAATGTTGAACAGTTTCTTCGGGCTCTGATAATAAACTATATCCAGACAGCTAAATTCCTTGTGGCCTTTCTCCCCGTTACGGAAACCCGTGACGCATTGCGGAGCAAATCCCATACTCAACAATGTCTCCAGACTGATGCTTGACTTTCCGCTTTTTATAAGAAGGTCCAGCAATCTGTAGTTTTTGTTGATTGACATATAGACAAGATTGTTGCTTTTGCGGGTATAATCCCTCAGTCTGTTGTTGTGAAGATTCTTGCAGTTGAGACTGCAGAATTTCTTGTCTGAACGTCCGTAGAACGTTGTTCCGCATTCGAGGCAGGAGCCTGATGGCTCATTGTTTTTGTATTTCATAGCATTAATCGGTTTTTTCGGCAAATATGAATCGTTACAATCGTTTTTGCAAGAGCACCATATTAGGATTCGTATAATTGACGTTTCCTTACTTCACTAAATCGTACACGCTTGTTAAGATTCGTAAAAATGCTATCTCTGACTCCTAATTTGGTTTGTATCTTCCCAAATCCTGCATTCCTTTGCATCCGGGAATCGGACCGCGCGGCCGTTGTCCCTTTTCAACTTAAACTGAAAACATATTATGGAACAACTCAACAGAATCGAACTGAGAGGATATGTCGGAAGTATACAGACATATCCGGTGGGAGAAAAGAAAATGGCAAGATTCACTCTTGCAACAAGTATGGCTTATAAAGATAAGGATGGTGCGGCAGTGATTGAAACCACCTGGCATTCGGTTGTCGCATTTGAAAACAAGTCCATACAAGACCTCGACAAGATTGAAAAAGGGTCCAAACTCTATGTCAGCGGAAGGGTACGTACTAACAGGTTTACCGGTTCGGACGGAGTGGAAAGAACTGTTTACGAAGTCGTTGCCTCACGTATTGCTCCTTGTGAAGATGGGGTTAGCCTGGCCTGTGAGATGTAAGTCAAACAATTATCATCCTGTCGGAAATGATCAGATCAATTGTTGTCGTGTCAGCACTGCTGGCTGTACTTGCTTCCTGCAGCCCGACCAAAAGAATTGCATCGATAAGATCATCTGCAATATCGCCGTCTCTTCTGCTACCGGACAAGATGGTTTATGATTCATTGATTGCTGACGATCTGATGCCGGATACGCTTGTAGTCAAGGATGAGGACGGAAGGGAATACAGTCTGCTACGTACGATTATGGATGAAAATGGTTGCTGTTCTGCTTCCGACAGGATTGTTCCTTCCTATGTTTCAGCCACATCACGCAATGTCGCTGAACGTGGTGGAATGATTGAACTATGTTTCGATATAGTCGTTTCGGATTTAATGCTTGATCCCGAGTGGCAAATTAGGATAACGCCATTGATGCATTGTATGGGCGATACTGTTGCTCTTGACCGGGTTTTGCTTACCGGTGAGAAATATCGCAATAAGCAATTGCGTGGTTATCAGCAATATGACAAGTTTCTAAATAGTCTTGTCGAGGATGACTCTCTTTTTATAAAGAGAAGGGAACTTGAAATATTCGTCGCCAGGAATATGCCCCAAGTATATGCTTTTCGCAACGACAGCAGCATTGTTTCCGATGAGCAGTTCCAATCTTCATTCGGAGTTGGTTTGCCTGAGGCAAGGGATCATTACACTTACTCTCTTATGTTGCTCATCAACAGGTATAGGACTTCCTTGAAAGACCGTAAGTACAGGCAACTGATTAAGTCTCCGATACTTGTTGAAGGTATCAGGCTTGACAGTGTATTTGCTGGAAACAACGGAAAAATTGTGTACCGTTACATACAGAGCGTCAAGACAAGGCCAATGTTGAGAAAAATTGACATCACACTGAAAAGTGAAATCAGAAAGCAGGAAGACCTGCTGTATGAGACAGCGCCTTCAAAGCCTCTTACCTTCTACATATCGTCTCTGTCATCTTTTGCCGAACTAAGGGACAGATACATATCTAAGATAATAGAAAGGTCAGTACAAAGCGAGGCGGTATTTAATCTTGAATTTAAACAGGGCAGTTGGGAAATAGACCGGAACTTTGCTGACAATGCCATTGTGATTGATTCTGTCCAAGCAGTTCTGAGAGAGGTTTATTCCGATTCAAGATTCAGCCTCGATTCAATTTCCGTTGAAGCATCGGCATCTCCTGAGGGAGGAAGTGTCAACAATATGATTCTGTCCGGAAAAAGGGGCGAATCGGCCTGCAGTTACTTTAAGCCATATATGGACAAGATACGCGACAGCGTTTCAGCTCAGATGGGTTATTATGCAGTTCTCGGCAGTGATGAAATCAGATCATTTGATGCTGGTGCAGACATTTCATTCAAAAGTTCAGCGGTAGGGGAGAATTGGCTTTTGCTTGATAAACTAGTATTTGCTGACAGTTTACTTTTGGAAGTTGACAGGATGGAATA
>SAMEA3663015__coassemble_376_pt1 | contig 18582 bp, 15 predicted proteins | sample SAMEA3663015__metabat2_high_PE_009 | metagenome-assembled genome bin SAMEA3663015 (sample SAMEA3663015) | pig gut metagenome | biome: pig gut; feature: pig-associated habitat; material: faeces | place: France | collected 2012
CTTCCCGTCTGTCACTGAATCCTCAAGGCAAAGACGGAGAGCTTCTCCCTCATCAACATCTTTGTACTTTGCATTCTCCGACAAAGATGCCTTGACCCCTTTTCCGTCATCCGCAATCAGGATTTTGAGCACATTGTTTTCTGAGTCAAAGTATGTAATTGCGGTACCAAGCGGCTTACCGGAATGGATATGAACATTATCAAGAATTTCATAGAAACAATAACTCAATGATTGCAGTACGCTTGTCTCTATCTCAAAGTGGGAAGTCAGAGTATTCAACACATTGGAATAGACTGAATTCAACGTGAAGGAGTCGAAAACATCTATTGATAGATTGCTCTCAACACCCTTGAAATACTCTTTTATCAGAAACGCTACATCCATTGACAAATCGGTTTCTGCAAAGATACTTATTTTTTGAAAATCTTAAGATTCCGGATAATGCTTATTTGCCGGAAATGTATATAACAAACACCGGAATATGTTACTTACTACAACACCGGCCATTGAGGACCACACAATCAGGGAATACAAGGGAGTCGTCTTCGGGGAGGTCATCACCGGAGTCAACTTCCTGTCCTGGCTCTTCGCGATAGCGCACAACACTTTCCTGAATCACCGGAAGGCGACAAGGACGTACGAAAGCCTGGAGGAGGCCAAAATGGTTATCGACAAGCAAGAAGCAGTCACCCTGTATTATCTCACCGGCTATTCCGTGAAAGAAATCGCAACAATCTCCAACAGCACCGAAGACGCCGTCAAGAAACAACTCTCCCGAGGCCGGGACAAACTCAAATCACGACTCAAACGATGACACCGGACAAAGACATACAGAATCTTTTTGACTCCGTCAAAATGCCATTTACTGACAATGACGCATTCCTGGACACACTGAATCAGCGCCTTGACAAGGTCGAATTCGTCAAAAGCACCCAGAATGCCCAAATCAGACGCTACAAGATTTCGGTAATATGCTCACTTGTCGCCGGGCTGATTGCCGGTTCCGTCTCGACGGTGCTGAGCCGAATCCTGCCCGTTACCATATTCCAGAAGGTTTATGCCACCCTGGCCGCACTGCCGCTGCTTGAAGCGGGCAATACTCCATCCGTCTTGAAATACGGCATTCCGCTGCTCATTGGAACCGCCGTTTTCCTGATCGTCTTGAATATGCAGGAAATACACGAGATCCGCAGCAGCGGAATGCAACAACAGACTTCAATACGCCCTACTTCAGACCATCGCTGATAAATTTTGCGTATTCCTCGACGTCGAGGTTATATCCCCTTGAAGGGACTTTGTGCTCTTCAGTCTCAGGATCAAGTATCGCGTAATATGGCTGAGCACTACCGCAAGAGAGGAACGAGATTCTACATCACCCTGTTTATGCCAGCGTGAGCAATTCCGGGAAACGGTCTCTCAGAACCTTCTTGAGGGTTTCGTTTTCGATCAGGAAACCGTCGTGTCCAAATTCGGATTCTATTTCAGCATAGCTGGCATTACTGATCATGGATGCAGCTGACTTTCCTCTTGAAGGTGGGAAGAGCATATCGCTTGTTATGCTGATTATCAAGCATTTGGCTTTTATGCAAGAGAGCGCCGAGGCAACACCTCCTCTGCCCCTGCCGACATTCATACTGTCGAGGGCGCAAGTCAGATACCAATAGCTATACGCATCAAAGTCCCTATCAATCAACTTCTTACCTTGATATCTCTGATAAGACGCAGCCCTGTCGGCAAAGAGACAATCATCGTCCGTTTCAGTCTGGGTGATATTGTATCCGTCATTGGTACGGTAGGATATCAGGGCTATAGATCTGGCGCATTTGAGACCTTCGCGGCCTCCATCCAAAGCGTTCCCGTCAAATGCTCCCGACTCCGAGGCCGATGCACAGGCAAGGAAAGTCGGGTCGGCAAGCAGAGCCATCCTTTGGGACTCGTTAAAGGCTGTCATAAACGGACTAACCCTGACATCAGTTGCAATGAAAGCTGCATTGGCTATGACATCAGGCTCCATCACGGCCCATTCCACGGCCTGGAAACCGCCGATACTCGGTCCGATAAGGAGATCTATCTTTTCGATCCCCAAAGCCTTGCGCACCTCAATACAGGCATTGACCATATCACGGACCGTGGTCTTTGGAAACTGCATCAGATAAGGCTTTTGGCCAGCCTCGGCGGAGTTTCCTTTCTGAATTGCAGCCGGACCGCATTTGCCATATGGCGAGCACAGCATACTGACACAGACCACAAAGTCCTTTTCGGGATCTATGAGCTGCCCCGGTCCCACCATACCCGGCCACCAGTCTTCTGGATTTGAATTGCCGGTCAGCGCGTGACAGATCCAAACAACGCGGTCTGAAGGTCTGTATGGCCGGTCAGAAGTATGATAAAGCAATTCTGCTCCGCGCAGGCAACCGCCCGCCTCGAAGCAGAATTCTCGTTCAAGTTTCAGTATATGACTACGCATCTTGCGCTACAGGTTTTCAATTATGTGACACCATCCGTGAACATCCTCGATATTGCCTTTCTGGATGTCCGTCAAGGTGTTGTACAGTCTGGTCGATACCGGACCGGCAGTCTTTTCCCAATACCTATACGATGCCTTAACCGGCTCCTGGGCAAGATGTTCCTTGATGTCGATTCCGCTGATAGCAGTAATTACAACTGCCGTTCCGCAAGCGCCGACTTCGTCGAATTCTGCAAGTTCGGCTACCGGGATCCTTCTCATCTCAACCTTATACCCGAGGTCTTCAGCAAGAGTCCTGAGCGACTTGTTGGTAATTGACGGCAAGACGCTGTCGGAGAGTGGAGTCACATAGCAGTCTCCTTTGATGGCAAAGAAGTTCGAAGAGCCGAATTCGTCCACGAACTCGTGGGTGGCGGAGTTGAGGAAGAGCATCTCGCCATAGCCCTGGGCGTGGGTGAGATTGTAAGGGTGGAAGGTGCAGGCGTAATTGCCTGAAACCTTGTAGCTGCCTGAGCCGTGAGGGGCGGCACGGTCGTAGTCGAGTGGAACAACTGCAGAGCACGGATGCAGGGCAATTCCATTGTATGTACTTACAGGACAGCACATTACCGCAAATGTCACTTCTTCTGCAGGAGCAAGTCCGAGACGCGGTTCACTGCCGTAAAGTATAGGCCTGATGTACATCGAAGCCGTTCCTCCGTATGGCGGAAGGAATTCGATATTGGCTCTCACGCATCTCTCGCACATCTCGACAAACATTTCATCGGACGGGGCAGGAATGCCGAGGTATTCGGCTGAACGGCGCAGGCGAGCGGAGTTGTCGAGCGGGCGGAACATAGCGACAGAACCGTCCTTGCGGCGGAATGCCTTAAGTCCTTCGAAGCAGCTTACAGCATAGTGAAGGGCGCACATAAGCGGGTTGTCCCCGAGCGCAAAGCTAGAGTCCTCCTTTATTTCAGACCATTTGCCGTCAGCATAACGGCTTACAATCACAGCATTTGTACGTGTGACGCTGAATCCGAGCGATTCCCAGTTCAAATCTTTCATACTAAATATGTTTTGCGACCCAGTCGCCGACCTCCGAGGTGCTGTATGCCTTTCCTCCGTCGGCAAGGTCTTCCGTTACAACTTTCTGTTCAATGCTTTCGGCTACGGCTGCCCTGATTGCAGCACCCTCTTTCATAAGGCCGAATGCGTATTCAAACATCATTGCGGCTGAGAGTATGGTTGCGAGCGGGTTGGCGATGTTCTTGCCGGCCGCCTGAGGGTAGGAGCCGTGAATAGGCTCGAACACGCCGGTCTTTTCACCTACAGAGGCAGATGCCAGCAGACCCATGGAACCGGTAATGCAGCTTGCCTCGTCGGTGAGTATGTCGCCGAAGGTGTTTTCGGTCACGATGACATCGAAGAATTTCGGGCAGCGGATGAGTTGCATCGCGGCATTATCCACATACATATAGTCGGTGGTTACGTCAGGGTACTGAGGGGCGAGTTCCTGAGCGACCTGCCTCCAGAGGCGCGAGCTCTCGAGCACGTTAGCCTTGTCAACTACCGTAAGATGACGGCGGCGGCGCATCGCATAACTGTATGCAAGCTTGAGTATGCGCTCGACCTCGTAACGGTGGTAGATGTTAGTATCAAACGCAGTGTCGCCTCCGTCCAGACGGCCCTTCTCGCCGAAGTACATACCGCCCGTCAGCTCGCGGACACAGAGGAATTCGGCTCCGTCAACAAGTTCCCTTTTGAGCGGGCTCTTGTCCACCAGCGATGAGAAGGTCTCAACCGGCCTGAGGTTGGCGTAGAGCCCGAGCTGCTTGCGCATTGCGAGTAGACCCTGCTCCGGACGCACCTTTGCAGTCGGGTCGTTATCGTAGCGAGGGTCGCCCACGGCCCCGAAGAGGACTGCATCCGAGTCGAGACATACCTTGTAGGTTGATTCAGGGAATGCGGAACCGTATTTATCTATGGCACAAGCGCCTACTTCAGCAAAAGTATAGTTCACTTCGTGTCCGAAGCGTCTGCAGACTGCATCAACGGCCTTTACGGCCTGTTCAACGACCTCGGGGCCAATTCCGTCACCGGGGAGTTTTGCTATATTCAGTTTCATTTCAGTGTACTTATGTTCATATTTTCAATGATGTTCAACATCTTGACCGTAGCCTTAATTGCCGCTTCGGTCTGGTCTGAGTCTATTCCTCTGGTACGGAATGAGTTGCCGTTATTGTCCCAGGTGATGGTAGTAGAAACGAGGGCATCAGTCCTTCCTCCCGGAGGAATGCTGACCTGATAGTCGGTAAGTATCGGATGATGCTTGCCGAGCGTATCGTAAATCTTCCACAGGGCCTTCATGAAGGCATCGTACTGACCGTCTCCTGGCGCGGACTCCTCGTACTCGGTCCCGTGAATACTGAGCTTCACTATCGCCACCGGACGCATGCCTCGCGCGAGCTGGAGCGAGTAGTTGACAATGTGGATATTATCTGCCGCCTGACCGCTGCCCAGAACGTCCGCGATGATGAACGGAAGGTCCTCTGCGGTCATCGACTGCTTCTTATCCCCGAGTTCGACCACTCTGGCGGTCACGAGCCTGATCTGTTCCGGAGTCAGGCTGAGTCCGAGCGAGTCAAGGTTGTTGATTATGTTGGCCTTGCCGCTCATCTTGCCGAGGGCATAGGTGCGCTTGCGTCCGAAGCGTTCCGGAAGCAGGCTGTTTGCGTACAGGTTAGCCTTCTTGTCTCCGTCTGCATGCACGCCGCTGCTCTGGGTAAAAACGTTTTCGCCTACCACAGGTTCGTTGTCCGGAATCCTCACGCCCGAAATGCTTTCCACGTACTTGCAGACGTGATTGAGGCAGCTCTCGTCAACTGAAGAATGCAAACCAGTCTGGTCGTTCAGGCAGGCGACCACGCTCGCAAGCGGGGCGTTTCCTGAGCGCTCTCCAAGTCCGTTTACTGTTGTATGAATTCCCTTGACTCCTGCTTTTGCCGCCGCTATGCTGTTGGCAACTGCGAGATCATAGTCGTTGTGTGCGTGGAAGTCGAAATGCAGATCGGGATAGCGCTCTATCATCTGCGAGCAGTAACGCTCGACCGACCAGGGATTCATCACGCCTAGGGTGTCGGGCAGCATGAAGCGCTTTATTGAACTGTCTTTGAGCGCATCCATCATCATAAAAACGTACTCGGGACTGTCGGCGATGCCGTTGGACCAGTCCTCGAGATAGAGGTTTGCCGTCATTCCGCGCTCCGCAACCCTGTCGAGAACCTTGCAGATATCTGCTATATGCTCCTCGGGAGTCTTGCGCAACTGCTTTTCCAGATGTCGCAGGGAACCCTTAGCAAGTATGTTTACAACCTTGCCGCCGTGGTCGGCGATCCAGTCCACGGAAGTGCCTCCATCGACAAAGCCGAGAGCCTCGACCCTGTCGATGCAGCCTGCCGAAGCAGCCCAGGTGCAAACGGTACGGAAAGAGTCGCTTTCGCCTTCTGAAACCCTTGCGGAAGCGATTTCTATCCTGTCTATGCCGAGTTCACCGAGCAGCAGCTGTGCAATGGCAAGTTTCTCGCTCGCATTGAACGACACTCCGGCAGTCTGTTCCCCGTCACGCAGGGTTGTATCCATTATCTCCATCATAAGGACCTCGACTGTTCAAATGCTTCAATCTTGTCTTTCTTGCTCAGGAGATAATCGATGTCGTCAAGGGCATTCATCAGGCAGAACTTCTTGTAAGCATTGATTTCGAAATGCTCCTTCTCCCCTGTCGCAAGATTGCATACGGTCTGGCTCGGAACGTCAATCCTGACCTTGCACTGCGGATTCTCCTCAATGCTCTTGAAAAGAGAGGCAAGGAAGCCCTCCGACACTACCACCGGCAGCACGAAGTTATTGAGTTCGTTGTTTTTGTGAATGTCAGCAAAGAAGCTGGAGATTACCGCCCTGAAACCGTAACCCGCTATCGCCCAGGCTGCGTGCTCGCGGCTCGATCCCGAACCGAAATTTTTCCCTGCAACCAGGACCTCGTGCACTCCCTTGTGCGGCGCTCCGCTGAATTCGGGTCTGTTGAGGACGAACGACTCCCTTAGGCTGCCGTCCGGGGCAAAGCGCCAGTCCCTGAAGAGATTGTCCCCGAAGAAACTCTCGTCACGGGTAGTCGCCTTGAGGAATCGGGCAGGAATAATCTGGTCGGTATCAACGTTTTCGAGCGGGAGAGGCACCATAGTGCTCTCTATTATATCGAATTTCTGTTTCATAACAATTCTCTTGGATCGGTTACAACTCCGCATACCGCAGCGGCTGCAGCAGTGAGAGGGCTTGCCAGCATGGTGCGCGAACCTGGACCCTGACGGCCTTCGAAGTTGCGGTTGCTGGTCGATACGGCATACTTTCCTGCAGGAATCTTGTCGTCATTCATTGCAAGGCAGGCTGAGCAACCCGGCTGGCGAATCTCGAATCCGGCTTCCTGCAGCAGTTTGTCCAGTCCTTCCTCCTCAATCTGGCGCTTCACAGCCCAAGAACCAGGAACGAGCCAGGCAGTAACGCCTTCAGCCTTGCGGCGGCCCTTGACAACGGATGCAAATGCCCTGAAGTCCTCTATCCTGCCGTTGGTGCAGGCACCCAGGAAAACATAGTCCACCTTATGACCGAGCAGGCTCTGTCCAGCCTCCAAGCCCATATAATCCAATGACTTGCGGGCTGCATCGGACGGGATGCGACCATCGATCGGCATACCCATTCCGGGGTTGGTTCCGTAAGTAATCATAGGTCTGATGTCCGAAGCATCGAAAACAAGTTCCTTGTCAAATACCGCATCGTCCCCGCTGCTGAGCGTCTTCCAATAAGCGACGGCCTTGTCCCAGTCCTCGCCCTTTGGAGCATACTCACGCCCTTTGAGATACTCGAAGGTAGTCTCGTCAGGTGCGACGAAACCGCCTCTGGCACCCATTTCTATGGACAGGTTGCAAAGAGTGAGACGGCCTTCCATAGAAAGGGAACGGACTGCCGAGCCACGGTATTCGATAAAATATCCTGTTGCTCCGCTGGTAGTCAGCTTCATCATAAGATAAAGTGCCATATCCTTGGCTGTCACGCCCTTGCCGAGCTCGCCCTCAATGCGTATGCTCATAGACTTAGGCTTCTGCTGCAGTATGCACTGAGATGCGAGAACCATCTCCACCTCACTGGTACCTATGCCGAAAGCAACGGCGCCGACTGCACCGTGGGTAGAAGTATGCGAGTCTCCGCAAACTATGGTCATTCCCGGAAGGCTGAGACCCTTTTCCGGTCCTACGACGTGTATGATTCCGTTGTCCGGATTCATCATTCCGTAGTATGTGAGGCCGAATTGTTCAGCATTGCGCTCAAGTGCATCCACCTGGGCCTTTGAAACCGGGTCTGCTATAGGCTTGTCCTGGTCGTGGGTCGGGGTGTTGTGGTCAGGCATGCAGAATACTCGTTCAGGCCTGAGGCACTTGATGCCCCTTGCCCTGAGTCCGTCAAAAGCCTGTGGGCTGGTGACCTCGTGACAATAGAGGCGGTCTATGTAGAGCTGGGTCGGGCCATCCTCGATAAGAGAAACGATATGCGAGTCCCAGATTTTGTCAAATAAGGTGTTCATCGGTTGCCAAATTTGTTTACGCAATCCACAAATGCTTCTACAGATGCGGTAACTATATCAGTATCAGCGCCAAAGCCGAAATAAAGCTTACCGTCGTGCTCCACCTGCATATGCACCTTTCCGGTATCGTCCGAACCCTTGGTGATGCTCTGAATGGTAAACTCCTTGATGGTCATCTTGCGCTTGATGATATTCTTGAGCGCGTTGATGGCTGCATCCACAGGACCGTTTCCGCTTGCTGCGGCCTCGAATTTCTCCCCGGCGATGGAAAGGCCTATGCTTGCAACGGGCTTGAGCCCCTTGCCGCTTGTCACCTGAAGGTATTCAAGGACTATGTGCCTGTCGGCAACCCTCTCCTCTCCTGCGAGCATCAGAAGGTCGTCGTCATTAACCTGCTTCTTCTGGTCTGCAAGCTTGAGGAAGGCCTCGTAGAGTTTTTCGAGCTTGCTGTCATCCACCTTGATTCCAAGCACTTCGAGACGGTAGCGGAGGGCAGCGTGACCGCTGCGTGCAGTGAGCACTATGTTGTTGTCATCGAGGCCGACGTCCTTCGGATCGATGATTTCGTAAGTGCTTGCCTGCTTGAGCACTCCGTCCTGATGAATGCCTGAAGAATGGGCAAATGCATTGCGGCCGACAATTGCCTTGTTTGCCTGCACAGGCATATTCATAAGGCTGGAAACCATACGGCTGACAGGCGCTATGCGGGTAGTGTTGATATTTGTGCAGAGGTCAATGTCGGTGTGGCATTTGAGTATCATTGCTATCTCCTCAAGCGCGGTGTTGCCGGCTCGCTCGCCCACTCCGTTTATGGTCACCTCGCACTGGCGCGCTCCGTTGAGCAGTCCGGACATCGTGTTTGCAGTCGCCATACCCAGGTCGTTGTGACAGTGGGTGGAGATGATTGCCTTGTCGATGCCGTCCACGTGCTCCATCAGGTACTTGATCTTTGCACCGTATTCGTCCGGAAGGCAATAGCCCGTGGTGTCCGGAATGTTCACCACGGTAGCGCCGGCCTTGATTACGGCCTCTACCACGCGGGCGAGGTACTCGTTGTCGGTACGTCCGGCGTCTTCAGCGTAGAATTCGACCTCATCGACAAACTGCCTGGCATATTTGACGGCGCGGACCGCACGCTCGATAATTTCCTCGCGGTTGGAGCGGAATTTGTACAGTATATGGGAGTCGGAAGTACCGATTCCGGTATGTATGCGCTTGTGCTTGGCATACTTAAGCGAATCGACAGCAACGTCGATGTCCTTCTGCACCGCCCTTGTGAGTGCGCATATCGTCGGCCAGGTGACGGCCTTGGAAATCTCCACGACCGAGTTGAAGTCACCAGGACTGGAGATAGGGAAACCTGCCTCGATGACATCAACGCCAAGACCTTCAAGCGCCTTGGCTACCTGGATTTTCTCAACTGTGTTAAGCTGGCATCCCGGCACCTGCTCGCCGTCCCTGAGCGTGGTATCGAAAATATAAACCCTGTTGTCCATACATTATTTCTTGCTGTTTTCTGGCCTGAGTGAGCGTACGGTAACGGCAGTGCGCCACATCTCGCTTTCCCTGAGGGCCTTGAGTTCCTTTTCCAGACCTTCGCGATAGTCAGGTTTTGAGTTGGAGTCGATTGAGATCTGTGCTTCGTTTCCACTGGCAACGCTATCGTAGAGCTTCTCAACGACAGGCTTGATGGCATCATGGAAAGGTCCCATCCAGTCGAGGGCGCCCCTCTGTGCGGTTGTAGAGCAGTTTGCGTACATCCAGTCCATTCCCTTGGCTGCGAAGAGCGGCATAAGTGACTGGGTGAGTTCCTCTACGGTCTCGTTGAACGCCTCGCTCGGGCTGTGGCCGTGCTCGCGAAGAACTTCGTACTGGGCGAGAAGAAGTCCCTGGATGGCTCCCATAAGCGAACCTCTCTCTCCGGTAAGGTCAGAAATGGCCTCACGCTGGAATGTGGTCTCGAAAAGATAGCCTGAACCGATACCGATTCCGAGAGCAAGAGTGGTTTCGAGAGCGTGTCCGCTGACATCCTGATATACTGCGAAAGAAGAGTTGATTCCGCGACCCTCGAGATAGAGGGAACGAACCGTTGCTCCGGAACCCTTAGGCGCTACCATAACGACGTCGATATCAGCCGGTGGAACGCATCCTGTGCGGTCACTCCAGGTAATTGCAAATCCGTGTGAGAAGTAAAGTGTCTTGCCAGCAGTGAGGTGAGGCTTGATGGTAGGCCATACGGACATGACGGCTGCGTCTGAAAGCAGGCAGAGGATGATGTCTCCCCTTTCGCTGGCCTCCTCGATGCTGAAGAGGGTTTCGCCCGGTACCCAGCCGTCTGCAACGGCCTTTTCCCAGGTCTTGCCCGGACGCTGTCCGATAATCACGTCAAATCCGTTGTCACGGAGATTGAGCGACTGTCCAGGTCCTTGTACTCCATATCCGAGAACGGCAATCTTCTTACCTTTCAAAGTTTCCTGCGCTTTTGCAAGGGTAAATTCACTGCGGGTTACAACTGTTTCCTGTACTCCGCCAAAATCAAGTTTAGCCATTTTTTATTTATCTTTTTTGTCAAACATTCTTTGTTCAAGGAGCTTTGACATAGTCTCGTGCTCCGAAGACCATACACTGTCGCATAGGAACCAGAAGGCCTTTATCACGTCAACCTTCTTTTCGATAAGCCTCACAAGCATGGCCGCAATGCGCTCGTCGGCAGTTACCCTGAACGTGAAATGATGCACGCCGGGAAACTCGGACGGGAACACGGTAAGGCTCTCTATGTTGATGTTCCTTCTTGCAAATATGTTTGAAATCGAGCCCAGAAGGCCGATCTGATTCTCGGAATAAACCGAGATTACGTATATTTTCTTATCCTCTGTCATCATACCACTTGTCTGTAGAGAGCATTATTTCGTCAACCCTTTTTCCCGGAGGAATCATAGGATAGACCATTCCGGCCTCCTCGACCATTACTTCAAGCAGCCAAGGCTCGTCGCTGAGTGCCATTTCCCTGAGCGCCGGCTCAAGTTCCTCACGCTCAACCACCTTGCGGTACTTGATACCGTATGCTGCGGCAATGAGCGAATAATCCGGATTGAGCATCCTGGTCTGCGAATACCTCTCGCCGTAGAAGAGTTCCTGCCACTGGCGCACGTTTCCCAGCCAGTTATTGTTGAGCAGGACCATCTTGACCGCGATGCGCTCCTGCATTATGGTGCCGAATTCTTGTTCGGTCATCTGCAGTCCTCCGTCGCCGACGAACAGGCAGACCTGACGGTCAGGTGCGCCGAGCTTCGCGCCCATAGCGGCCGGAATGCCGAATCCCATAGTGCCCAGACCTCCGGATGAGATGAAGCTGCGGCTGCGCTTGAAGCGCGAATACCTCGCCGCGCTCATCTGGTTCTGACCGACGTCGGTCACGACTATCGCATCGTTTCCGCACACTTCGGAAAATCTTGCAACGACCTCTCCCATATTGATGCGGCCTTCCGTCGGCCTGACCTCGGGAGCTATGACTTCCTTGTCCTCAACCTCCTCATAGTGGCGGGCTGAGCACAGCCATTCATCGTGGTTGGAGAATCGCATAGCTTCCGTGATTTTTGAAAGCACAGTCTTAGCATCACCGGCCACAGGCACGTCAACGCGCACGACCTTGCCGAGTTCGCAAGGGTCTATGTCAATATGGATTATCTTCGCTTTAGGAGCATATTCGGAAATCTTGCCCGTAACCCTGTCATCGAAACGCATGCCGACGGCTATCAGCAGGTCGCATTTCTGGGTCATCATATTGGCGGCGACATTGCCGTGCATTCCGACCATACCTACGTAATAAGGGAAGTCTGAAGGAACGGCGCTGAGTCCAAGCAGCGTAGAAGCCACAGGAATACCTCCCTTGCGGACAAATTCCATCAGTTCCTTCTCCGCGCCCGAAAGGATCACACCCTGCCCGCAGACAACGAGCGGACGGCTGGACTCGTCGATCAGCTCAACAGCCTTTGCAACGGATTCGGGATCGGTTTCGGGAACCGGCAGATAACTGCGGATGAACGAGCATTTGCTATAGATGAAAGGCGCGCTGCCTATCTGGGCGTCTTTGGTAAAATCCAGAACGACAGGTCCCGGACGGCCGGTCATCGCGATATATACTGCCTTGGCAACCGCTGGCGCCACATCCTCGGGACGGCGTATCTGCATAGTCCATTTGCTGATAGGAACGGCCATTCCTATGAGGTCGGTTTCCTGGAATGCATCCGTGCCGAGGGCAGCCGTTCCAACCTGACCGCATATTACCAGCAGAGGGGTTGAGTCAATCATCGCATCGGCAATGCCCGTAATCACGTTGGTGGCTCCCGGACCGGAAGTCACTATTACGACACCCAGTCGGGAAGATGCCCTGGCATAGCCCTGGGCGGCGTGAATCGCGCCCTGTTCGTGGCGCACCAGTATATGTCTGAGGCGGTCGGAGTAGGAGTACATCTTGTCATATACCTGAAGAATCTGTCCGCCAGGGTATCCAAATACGGTATCGATTCCCTCGGCAAGCAGACTTTCCAGGAGTATCTCCGCGCCTGTCATTATCTTGTCCATATCAATCTATTCTTCCTCAATATTGTCATCATCAAGCAACCTTACGGCACCCTTGTCCGCGCTGCTTACCATAGCGGCATATGCCCTGAGACTGCGTGACACCTTGCGGTCGCGGTGCGGCGGAGTAAATGCCTTGCGTCCCCTTTCCTCCTCTTCGCGGCGGCGTTTCTGAAGTTCCGCTACGCTGAGGCAGACATTTATGCTGCGTGAAGGGATGTCGATTATTATGGAATCGCCGTCCCTGACAAGAGCGATGTTTCCGCCCGAAGCCGCTTCCGGAGAAATATGTCCTATGCTCAATCCCGAGGTACCCCCGCTGAAGCGTCCGTCTGTGATGAGAGCACATTCCTTTCCGAGATGCATGGACTTGATGTATGAGGTTGGATAGAGCATTTCCTGCATTCCAGGACCACCCTTCGGACCCTCGTAGGTGATGACTACTACGTCACCTGCCCTGACCTGTCCACCGAGTATGCCCTCGCAGGCAGCCTCCTGTGAATCAAATACCTTGGCGGTTCCTTCGAAATGCCAGAGAGAAGGATCTACACCGGCAGTCTTGACTACGCAGCCGTCCGGAGCTATGTTGCCCCTGAGAACGGCCAGTCCGCCGTCGCGGGTATAGGCGTTGCTTACAGAGCGTATGCAGCCCGTCTCGCGGTCGAGATCGAGGGACTCGTAATAATTGTCCTGTGAAGCCATTGCGCAGCTGCGCACACCGGCCGGAGCAGCAAGATAAATGGAAGAGTTGGAACTGTCAAAACTCTCAGAGCAAACCCCATATGAGGCTATGGCCTCAGCAAGGGTCAAATTGTCAACACGCCTGAGCGACGTGTCCACGAGACCGGCCGCTGCAAGTTCAGCGAGTATGCCAATGATTCCTCCGGCGCGGCCTACGTCCTGGATATGGTATTTCTGGGTGTTCGGGGCTACCTTGCAAAGACAAGGAACCCTGCGTGACAGGCTGTCGATGTCAGCCATGGTAAAGTCAACTCCCGCCTCGCGAGCCACGGCAAGAAGATGCAGGACCGTATTTGTGGAACCGCCCATCGCTATGTCCAGGGTCATTGCGTTGAGGAAGGCCTGCCGTGTTGCTATGCTTCGAGGAAGAACCGAGCAGTCATCCTGTTCGTAATAGCGTCTTGCATTTTCCACGATGAGTCTTGCGGCCTTGCGCATAAGCTGCTCGCGGAGCTTGTGTGTGGCCACTATCGTGCCGTTGCCCGGCAGGGAGAGCCCAATGGCTTCGGTAAGGCAGTTCATCGAGTTGGCGGTGAACATGCCTGAACAGCTGCCGCAAGTAGGACAGGCTGCAGATTCTATGTCCTCTATCTCACCGTCGCTTACCGTAGGATCAGCAGACTTTACCATAGCCACAATCAGGTCAATCTTTTCCTGACCCAGGCACCCTGCCTCCATAGGTCCGCCGGACACAAAGACTGTAGGGATGTTGAGCCTCATGGCTGCCATCAGCATACCCGGCGTAATCTTGTCGCAGTTGCTGATGCACACCAGGGCATCCGCCTTGTGGGCGCTGACCATATACTCGACACTGTCCGCGATTATCTCGCGGCTCGGGAGCGAATACAACATTCCGTCGTGCCCCATCGCAATGCCGTCATCGATGGCAATGGTGTCAAATTCGGCGGCGAAACAGCCGAGTTTCTCTATTTCTTCCTTGATTATCTGTCCCGCCTCGTGCAGATGGGTATGGCCGGGAACGAACTGGGTAAAGGAGTTGGCTATGGCAATGATCGGCTTGCCGAACTGCTCGCGCTTCATTCCGTCAGCCATCCAGAGAGCCCTTGATCCAGACATCCTCCTACCTTCGATTGTTTTGCTGCTTTTCAATTTCATACTACTGAACTATCCGTCTTGCGAAGATAGCAATTATCTTGCAATATACAAAGATCTTGACCTTAATTTATATACAGGCTGTAAAACACAGTTGTAAGCTCAAGGCTACGGCTCCGCGACAATATCACAAGAAGTTATGTCAGACTAAGACATCAATGAAGGTAATTGGGAATTTTTTTCTAACTTTACGGGATATTTGTACGATTGGAATCATTATGAATAAGCTTAGCGAAACAACCAGGTACATCGGAACCGACGACCTGGACCTGGACCTTTTCGAGGGTCAGTACATAGTTCCTGAAGGAATCTCGTATAACTCATACCTGATACTTGACGAAAAAGTCGCCGTTCTGGACACCTGCGACGCACGCAAGGGCGAAGAATGGAAACGCAATCTGACCGAAGCCCTCGAAGGAAGGACACCGGATTATCTCATCGTACATCATATGGAGCCGGACCACTCGGCCCTGGTCCGCGACATGCTGGACATTTACCCGAACCTTCAGCTCGTCTGCAGCCAGAAGGCCGTCCAGATGCTTGGTCAATTCTGGCCTGACGCATCATTTGCGGGCAGAACCCTCGTAGTGAAGGAAGGAGACGTCCTTGAGCTCGGTTCACACAGCCTGCGTTTCTTCGATGCTCCTATGGTTCACTGGCCAGAGGTTATGGTAAGCTTTGACGAAAGCGAGGGAGTTCTCTACAGCGCAGATGCCTTCGGCAAATTCGGAGCCCTTTCTAAATGCGGATTCTACGGTCGCGATGACGATGACTGGAGCTGCGAGGCAAGGCGCTATTACTTCAACATAGTCGGCAAATACGGCGGCCCTGTCCAGACCCTGCTCAGAAAACTTGCACCGCTTGCAGAAAGCGGTGCCATAAAGAGCATCAGGCCTCTCCACGGGCCTATACTCGAGGATAATCTCGGAGATTATTTGAAGCTTTACTCCACTTGGAGCAGTTACGAGCCTGAAACAGAAGGTGTTTTCATTGCCTGTGCATCAATTTACGGAGGAACACTGGAAGCGGCAGTGAAACTTGCGGAGATACTGAGGGCCAAGGGTGCCGCAAAGGTTGTTGTAAGCGACCTGAGCCGCAGCGACATCGCGGAAAACGTCGAGGACGCTTTCCGATACAGCAAGGCGGTATTTGCGTCCTCATCATATGACGGAGGTTTGTTTACGCCTATGTATCAGTTCCTTCACAGGCTTAAGGCAAAGGGTTACTGCAAGCGCAGGGTTGCAATTGTCGAGAATGGTTCCTGGGCGCCTTGCGCTGCCAGGGTGATGAAGGAGCAACTCTCTCAGATGAAGGAAATAGAGATTGTAGAACCTGTCGTCACCATCAGGAGCCGAATGAAGGAGTCCGACATTCCGGCACTCGAGCAGCTCGCTGACGCCCTGCTGACATAAACGCCGGACGCTTTGAAGGCAGCCACAGTCAGGAAACAGGCTGAAGTGCTGCGAAAAGCAAGGAACAAGATGTAATGGTTAGTTAAAGTAGCAATGAAGATAAAAGACATATTACGCGACAGCAAAAAGGCTTTCCCATCTCTGGAGATTGTACCTCCGCGCGGTGGAATCAGCAAGAAGGAACTGCTTGAGACCATCAGGCCGCTGATGGAGTTCCGCCCGCCTTACATCAATGTCACGAGCCACCGCGAGGAGTACGAATTTAGGCAGACTCCTGACGGAAGTTTCACCCGGCACGCCGTTATGCGCCGCGTGAGCGAGACAGCCGTCTGTTGCGCCATCCAGGCAGAATTTGGCGTGGAGCCTGTTCCGCACCTGATTTGCGGAGGGCGCTCGGCCGACAGGATAGAGAGCCTGCTGCAGGACTTCAGGTTCCTGGGCTTCGAAAACGTAATGGTCCTCCGGGGCGACTCTCTCATTGGGGAAAAGCGGTTCACGCCCGAACCTGACGGATACCGTTATGCCAGCGAACTGGTGGCTGCGGTGAGGCGCTTCGAGAAGGACAAGGACTGCTCATTCTGCATAGGCGTGGGGGCATATCCGGAGAAGCATTTCGAGGCAGCTAACCTCGACCAGGACATTGCCAACCTCAAGCGCAAGGTGGACGCCGGCGCGGACTACATCATCACCCAGATGTTCTTTGACAATTCAGTATTTTACCGTTTCCGCGACAAGTGCCGCGAAGCAGGGATCACCGTTCCTATCATTCCCGGCTTGAAACCGCTTTCGAACGCCAGGCAGATCGAACTGCTGCCGCGCTCATTCTCAATAGACATTCCGCAGGAACTCGTCCATACCATTCACTCACACGCCGACGATGCGGCATACTGCTACGAGGCCGGCCGCGAGTGGTGCAGCGCTCAGTGCAAGGACCTTCTGAAGCATGGGGTTCCGGCAATTCATTTCTACACAATGGGCAGACAGGACAATGTCACCAGCATTCTCAGAGATAATTTCTAAGCGCATCCTGACGCTTGACGGCGCTATGGGCACGATGATCCAGCGCCTTGTCCCGGACAGGGAATCGTACCGGGGAGACAACGAATTGCTCAACCTGAGCGCTCCGGATGTCATTATGGACATACACCGCCGTTATATCGAGGCTGGTGCAGACATTATCGAAACCAACAGTTTCGGTGCAAACCCGCTTACACAGCTTGCTCACGGGCTTGCCGACAAGGCGGCTCAGATGGCACTCGAGGCGGCCCGCATCGCAAGGCGCGCGGCTGACGAAAGCCCGCGCAAGGTCTGGGTCGCTGGCAGCGTCGGACCTGGAGGATACAGTCTATCGATGGGCGGCGATGCCGACAATCCGGCAGCAAGGCGCTTCAGTTTCAATGAGATAAAGGACTCTTACAAAATACAGATAGACGGACTGCTCAAAGGCGGTGTTGACCTTATCCTTCTGGAAACATGGTTCGATGCGCTCAACGCCAAGGCTGCGATAAAGGCATTTGAAGAACTCGGAGTTCCGGTGCCTATGATGATTTCGGCAACGGTCAGCGACCGCAGCGGCAGGATGCTGACAGGACAGACGCTCGAGGCCTTTGCGATTTCGGTTTCGCACGCTCCCGGGCTGGTCGCTCTGGGCATCAACTGTGCACTCGGTGCCGAACAGATGCTGCCGCTGGTGCGCGAAATCGACCGTTTCTCCCCTCTCCCGCTGCTGTTCTTCCCCAACGCCGGAATGCCGGACGAGATGGGCCGCTACAACGACAGCCCCGAAGAAATGGCGGCCTGCATAGGCAGGATGGCGGACGAGGGCCTGCTCAACATAGTCGGCGGCTGCTGCGGCACAACTCCGGAGCACATACGCGCGATTGCGGACGCCGTCCGGGGAAAAAAAGCAAGGACTGCGGGTAAGGAACAATTCTCCTCCACCTCCCGTCCTCACCTGTGCGTGAGCGGACTCGAGGCGGTCAGGATAGACAGCAGCCGGAATTTCACCAATATCGGAGAGCGCAGCAATGTAGCGGGGTCCCGCAAGTTTGCCCGTCTGATTGCGTCCGGGGCATATAACGAGGCTCTCGAGGTGGCGGCTGCCCAGATCGAGGGCGGAGCGAGCATCATCGACGTCAACATGGACGACGCGATGCTGGATTCGCGCGAGCAGATGCAGACTTTCCTGAGGTACGTTTCTTCCGATCCGGCGGTCGCAAAGGCGGCGATAATGATAGACTCATCCGACTGGGATACCGTCTGCGCCGGGCTGGAAAACGTTCAGGGCAAGGCGATAGTCAATTCGATTTCGCTTAAAGAAGGAGAAGAGGTATTTGTACGCAAAGCGCTGCATATCAAGAGTATGGGTGCTGCGATGGTCGTAATGGCCTTTGACGAGAAGGGCCAGGCGACTTCGTACGAGCGCAAGATAGAGATAAGCCGCAGGTCGTACGAACTGCTGACGGCAGCGGGGATAGACCCGGGCGACATAATATTCGATGTCAACGTACTTTCAATCGGCACGGGCATCGCCGAGCATGCCCGCTTCGGGGTCGATTTTATCGAGGCGGTGCGCTGGATCAAGCAGAACCTTCCCGGGGCTCTCTGCTCCGGGGGCATTTCCAACCTGTCGTTCGCATTCCGCGGCAACAATG
>SAMEA3663015__coassemble_407_pt1 | contig 17764 bp, 15 predicted proteins | sample SAMEA3663015__metabat2_high_PE_009 | metagenome-assembled genome bin SAMEA3663015 (sample SAMEA3663015) | pig gut metagenome | biome: pig gut; feature: pig-associated habitat; material: faeces | place: France | collected 2012
CTCGAGCACCTTAGGATCCTCTCCTCACCCACCTGTGTCGGTTTACGGTACGGGCCGCATCACTCTTACCAACATCAAGATTTTCTTGCAAGTCTGCTTACCTGCGCTGTCCGCTCTGCCGTGGCATCGCGGTACTGTCGGATTTCAGTCTCCCTACGTCCTTCAACCGTCTATTCCGTCAGACGGCGGCAGTGTCACTCCTCGGTCTCTCAATGTCCCGTAATGCGGGTATCGGAATATTAACCGATTCCACATCAGATTCGCCTCTCGGCTGCTCCTTAGTCCCCGACTAACCCTGATCCGTTTAACGTTGTTCAGGAAACCTTGGGTTTTCGGTGTGAATATTTCCATATTCATTGTCGTTACTTATGCCTACATTTTCTTTTCCGCACGCTCCAGCAATACTCACGTATCACCTTCGACGCTGAGCGGAATGCTCCCCTACCACGCACTTTCGCGCGTCCTTAGCTTCGGCGGCAGTTTTGATGCCCGTTCATCATCCGCGCATCATCGCTCGACTAGTGAGCTGTTACGCACTCTTTGAATGAATAGCTGCTTCCAAGCTAACATCCTAGCTGTCTCTGCGGTACCACATTGTTCCGTCTCAACTTAAACCACTCTTGGGGGCCTTGGCCGGAGGTCTGGGCTCTTACCCTCTCGCCGGCGGATATTAGCACCCGTCGACTCACTCCCGACGCATGACGTACGCGCATTCGGAGTTTGGCAGGACTCGATAGGCGGCGAAGCCCTCTCGTCCTATCAGTATCTCTACCTCACGTACGTTTCGTCGAGGCTGTCCCTAAAGACATTTCGGGGAGTACGAGCTATCTCCCAGTTTGATTAGCCTTTCACCCCTACCCACAGCTCATCCAAGCCCTTTTCAACGGAAACTGGTTCGGGCCTCCAGTGCCTGTTACGGCACCTTCACCCTGGCCATGGGTAGATCACTAGGTTTCGCGTCTGCTCCCAATGACTCGTCGCCCTTTTCAGACTCGCTCTCGCTACGGCTCTCGGCCCTGAAGGCCTTAACCTTGCCATTGGAACGCAACTCGTAGGCTCATTATGCAAAAGGCACGCCGTCGCCCTCTCGGGCTCCGACCGCTTGTAAACGAACGGTTTCAGGTTCTTTTTCACTCCCCTGTTCGGGGTTCTTTCCACCTTTCCCTCACGGTACTGGTCCACTATCGGTCTTCCGAAAGTATTTAGCCTTGCGGCATGGTCGCCGCAGATTCAGACAGGATTCCTCGTGTCCCGCCCTACTCAGGTGGCAAACTCGACTAGCACCCGTTACCTGTACGGGCCTTTCACCCTCTACGGACTGACTTTCCAGACAGTTCCAGTTCCTGTGCTTGTCTTTTTGCTTGCTCCTACAACCCCGCGTACGCCGTAACGCACACGGTTTAGGCTCTTCCCATTTCGATCGCCACTACTCTGGGAATCGATTTTTCTTTCTCTTCCTGCAGGTACTAAGATGTTTCAGTTCCCTGCGTTCGCCCTGGCTAGCGCCAGTGACCGGTCTTCAACCGGCCGGGTTCCCCCATTCAGACATCTCCGGATCATTTCCTGTTTGCAGATCCCCGGAGCTTTTCGCAGCTTACCACGTCTTTCTTCGCCTTCGGAAGCCTAGGCATCCCCCGTTCGCTCTTCTTCTCTTTCTCGTACTTCGTGAATCATATGCGACTCTTACAGTCTCATATTTTCTCGTTTTGCCTATTTTGAAATTGCAGTCCTCTTCGCAACTCGAAAAAACTCGAATTTCTTTTCAGACTTAATCTCTTTTTACTTCTTACCTCGTTATCTCTCTCAATATTGTCAATGATCTTCATCCGTTTCGTTTCCGAAAGGGAGTGCAAAGGTACAGCTTATTTTTGAAAAACCAAATTATTTCGGAAATTTTTTTAATTTTTTTAACATTTCAGGATAATAGACATTATTGCAGCCGTCGTTGGCAAGCGCACTGACGTTCACAAATCAATCTACGGCCCTAAACCGGTATCAAGGCTCCAGGACAATGGTACTCGGAATGAAGATTCCGACAAAACCCTTTCCGCCGCTCACATTGGAAGGCAAGGCAAAGCCGGAATAAGCGTCATAAATCAGATTGAGAACGGAGTAATAGTCATATAATTCATTGTCAAAACTGAGCAACGACACTTCAAGAGCATACGCATCGTCCCTCTCATCAGGAAGTTCGTCCAGTTTTATCTGCGTTTGAACCGTTGTGGACGACATTATATAACTTGAAGCAAAAATGCAGTAATGATTGCTGCAGGCACCCGATTCAAAAAACCTGTCCGAAGCATCGTTACCAAGCCGCCTGTCAAGAAGGTCATTATCCTTGTGATACTGACAAAGCTCTTCGGAACACGACCCATCCGGATAGCGCAGCCTCATCCTCAAACGACAGTAAGGACTACCATTGTAAGCCTTTGATATTGAGCAATCTGCTATTAGCAGTCCATCTTTTTCCCTAACATCCACAAGGGACAACAGACAAGCGTGGTCCGGCACTTTCACACAGGCACTCGCCCGCAAGCCATTATACACTGCCTCGATTCTTACGCGTTCCCCTCTGACCAAATCGGCGCAGAAACAATACGCACCCGCACCTTCCAGCAACGCTTCTTCCGCTCTCACGGGGCTGCCCTCACCGACGGTACAATACAGCTCCGCCCCCTCCGCAGCCACCGTTCTGCCGCCGGTCTCACAAGAAAGGCGAACGATATGCCGCGACTCGCTTACGTCCAGAAAAGAATTGATAATCAGCTGGGTACTGGCGAATTCTTCCTTCTCCGCGCCCTCGGGCGTGCAGGCAAGGAGAGGCAGCAGCATGATCGCAGTCAAGAGAAATATACTGTTTTTCATACTAAAATCTCAATATATAAGACATGGAAGGAACGACCAGAGGCGAGCCTTTGCTGAAATAAATTCCGTCCCAAAGTGAAACTGACAGGCTGAACAGGTCCTTGCCTTTTCTTGGCCTTGCGCTGGCACCAAGTTCAAGTTCAAGGAGAGCAGGCAGGACAGAATTGGCAGACGCAAGGAAGGAATTTGCATAAATCCTGAACGAATCATTGAAATAATAAGCCGCGTCCAGCTTCAGCATATGCCTGCGGTCATAAAGCTGCCTGTCAGTCTTTGACAAAACATAGGATACCGTCCCGCGTGCCTTGCCGATGTTCCTGCTTATGCTCATTTCAACTCCCCTCGAAAGGTCATCGGACATATAAACCTTTTCAGTCCAATCACTTATATATCCTGTAATCAGGGCGCCCGGCCGGTATGAGAGAGTATTTTGCATTGCCTTGAGAAATGCGTCCACGGTCAGCTTCCATCCCCGGGCAAAGCTCCATTCAAGATTGACATTGAAATGGTCAGCAATCAAAGGCTTTATGGTCTTGTTTACAGGCAGCCAGACCTTGATGGGAAACATTTTGTCAAACGCATCAAGCCGACGAAGGTTTTGTGTCATCCTTGAATAACCGGCCTTGACAATAAACTGAGAATCAGGCTTGTAGGCCAGAGAAACGCGGGGCTGGACGCTCGGATAAGGGACCCAGGACACGTTGAAATAATCGAGTCGCAACCCGCCGTCAAAATAAACGTGCTCACCTATTGCGCATAAGAATTCTCCCCAAGCGAACTGGGCCCCGCCATAGTCGCCGCCGGGAGACTGAATTCGCTCAGGCGTAAAGGAATAGCGCGCCAGTTCCCCGCCCCAGCTGAAACGATTGCGGCCGGAGAGTTTAAGGTCAAACAGGGTCTTTAGACGCAAGTCGTGTATGCCGTTGTTATACACATAGTTACCATCCGCCGAAGATGAAAGGTAGTCGTATGCCGAGTACGAAATGCTCATATCGGCATCAAAAAAGCTGCTGTCTCGATGGGTCCAGGCAAGATATGCGCAGGAATTGGTCCATCCGGATCGTGAAATTCGTGCGGGAGATGCTTCTTCCTTGTCAATGACCTTGTCATCGCCTCGGCTGTACATAAGCGAAATCTTGTCACGTTCTGACACAAAATGAGAAAGTTTGACGCTCAGGTCATCGTTCAAGTAACCGCAGTCTGCAAGAGTCTTTGACCAGTAGTTGTAAGGATTTGATATTCCGGCATTTATCGATAACGCGGTGCGGTTCTTTCTGAGCGGGAACGCAAGCTTGAAGCTGCCCGTGATCAAGTCGGTGCCGAGCTCTCCGCTCAAGCGATGAAGATCGCCATCGGCAGAATTGAGATAAAGCACGGACGAAGCCTGACCGCCGAAGCGGGCAGGGAAGAATTGGTCATAAAAGCCTGTCCCATAGATTCCTGCGCCGGGACAGGCCGCGAGCGTGCCGGAAAGGTGCACGGGGCTGTACACCGGGATGCCGTCGAGGAGCACGAGGTTTTGGTCCGGGTCACCGCCGCGCACGACAAAGTCCGAAAGTCCCATCCTGCCCGGCTGAACGCCCGGAATTGTCAGAAACGATGACAGGAAGTCGTCACGATAATCTGTTTGCGCGTCCGCAATGCTTCCAAGAAGCAAAGTGGTCAGTATCAATGTTATGCAACTCATCTCGAATCGTATCAAAAACCAAAATCAGACGCGTGGACAGGAAAATTGAATGTCAACAGAGTGATATCAGAGCTGACAATGCTATCATTCAGATTGAATAGTTCCTTCTCCGAGTGCTTCCTTCCGTTATATGTCCAGGTGCGTTCAACCGGTCCCGCGTCCGTGCTTATGGTCACCTTAACATAAGCATCGGAGCACTTCACTACAAAATCTTCTATCGTAAACGATTCATTATCGGACACTTCACCACTCTTAGCCAGCAAAGCGTAACTATCCGTGTCAAGGTCGAAAGATCTTATCTCCTGCTGCCCCGTTCCCGAATTGCCCGCTATGTCTGTCCGGCTGACGATATTGGTCTCGATATGGATCGGCATCCCGGTTTCGTTTAGGATGTACAGGCTTCCCGGCCAGCAGGGATAGAAGCTGAGACAGGAGCTCAGCAGCAGTGAGAGTGAAAATAAAAGGAGGCAGTGTTTCATAACAGGCCGTTGAGTTTTGCAAACTAATAACGGGAGTTTGACACTTCGATAGCTTAGAAATTATTTCAGAAAATGCCACCCGGAGCGGCAATTTCCTATTTCAAAGCATTCAGAATGATCGCTTCGATGACATCATAGCCGGCGGCATTGAGGTGCACGCCGTCTTTAGACCATTTTTCGGGCAGACCGTTCTCGGCATCCTTCAAAGGGGTATGATAATCGACATACATTATACCTTTTTCAGAAGCATACTCACGGAGCATGGAATTTAACCTTATGATACTGTCGGCGCAGCCTGTCACCTCCGGCCGCCAGGTATATCTCTTGGCAGGCAGGACGGAGCAGATGACCGGTTTGATCTTGTTTGCCTTTGCGATTTCACACATGGACACGATATTGCCGAAGATGTCATCGAGCTCGATGTATCCGTTGTTCTTCGCTATGTCGTTTGTTCCGGCAAGGATTACGAGGTACTTCGGATGCAGGTTTACGACGTCCTTCCTCATCCGCACCAGCATATGCGAGGTAGTCTGCCCGGATATGCCCCGGCAGAGGAAGTTGTGGTCGATGAAGAATTCGGAATCGGTCTCGTACCAGCCCTGGGTGATGCTGTCGCCCATAAACACAGCTTTCGGACGCACGGTGACTTCCGAATTCGCCTTTTCATACCTTTTCAGATTTGCCCAGTCATCCTGAGCCGCCACATCGATTCCCGGCAGCAGGAGAGCCGCAAGAACAATGGCCGATATCACTTTTGATTTCATAAGATTTGTTGTTTTTTACAAATCTCTCGTTTTTAGTCCAAAAAAGCAAGCCGCTTTGCCCGGACAAGCCCCTGATTCTGAAAAATAGCTTATCTTTGACCAACCACACATACGGCGACACTATGACTACTACGCAAAGACATCATCCTGCGCACTTCAAACCCCGCAGGAGCGTAGGAGGCCCCGATATGGGTTGCGCAGGCAGCAGAGCAGGTAACAAAAGCGTGCTGTTTGTCGCCCCGATGTCAGCGGACGGAAGAATTCGTCTTTTCCAGGTCCAGCAGCCTTTGTTTTTTGTCAAGGCCACCGGCATAGCCGGTAAGTTGTCCGTTGGTGCCCACTACCCGGTGGCAGGGGATGATGAGGGAGATGGCGTTGTGGCCGACTGCGCCGCCGACTGCCTGCGCGGACATCTTTTTCAGGCTCATTTCCCTGGCCAGCAGTACTGCTATCTCGCCGTAAGTCATTGTTTTTCCGTAAGGGATGCTCAGCAGAATCTGCCACACACGTTTGCGGAATCGCGTAGTCCGAAGGCTGAGGGGCGGAGTAAAATCCGGCTCCTTCCCGCTAAAATAGATGCCAAGCCAGCGGCAGGTGGCTTCAAATACCGGCAGCAGTCTCTCCTGATGTTCCTGGTCCAACACATCGGGAACATACTGCTGCCCATCGAACCAAAGTCCGATGATTGCCTCCCCGTCACTCGCCATAGTGATTCCGCCTATCGGGGATTGATAATGCCAGGTATAGTTCATATCTTAGATGTTGCATCAACGAATGGTTACTCTTTGATCCACAAGATTTTCCACAGAGAAAGTCCAGACGTCGGGCTTATCTTAGGCAATATCTGCGTACAGGAACACAAAGTTGGTCAACCGGAATCCGGTTTAAGAGTTTAGTCGGTACTTTATATGAAAATGTACTTAAGCACGAACAGGGCGGCCAGTACGTACATCCCGACGGATAGTTTGCGGTAGCGGCCGCAGCAGAGGTTGATAAGCACATAACTGATGGTTCCTATCATTATTCCGTCGGCGATGGAATAGGCCATAGGCATCACGATTATGGTAATGAACGCCGGAATAGCTTCCGTGAGGTCCGTCAGGTTTATGTCAGTTATCGAGCTGAACATCATCATTCCGACTATTACCATTACCGGAGCGGTTGCCGCGGCGGGTATGGCAAGGAAAACCGGACTGAGGAATAGCGCAAGGGTAAAGCAGACGGCAATCGTAAACGAAGTCAGGCCGGTGCGTCCGCCCTGGGCGACTCCGGAAGAGCTTTCGACGAATGCTGTCACGGCGCAGGTGCCAAAAAGACTGGCCGCGGCGGTGCCTACAGAGTCAGCAAGGAACATTCCCTTGAGACGGGGCATCTTGCCGTTCTCGTCCACAAATCCTCCCTTGAGACACAGTCCGAGTGCCGAACCCGTAAGCGAAAACAGGTCGATAAACAGGAAGGACAGCAGGACGACCAGAAACTGTACAGAAAAGACCTGTGACCACTGGAATTGTGCGAATATCGGCGTAATCGACTGAGGCAGAGAGACTATGCCCTCGTATTTGGTAATGCCCATAGGGATACCGATTATCGTGGTTACAAGTATTCCTATCAACATTCCGCCCTTGACGTCAAGTATTACAAGCGTGGAAGTTATCAGCAGACCGATGAGGGCAAGCAGGGCGCTCCCGTGGGTAATGTCGCCGAGTTTTATCAGGGTGGCGCTGTCGTCTATCACTATACCCGACTTCTGCAAGCCGACAAAAGCTATGAACAAGCCAATTCCTATGGTCAGAGCCTGTTGTATGGACTTGGGTATGGAGTTGACGATAGCCTCCCGCAGATTGGTGATTGTCAGGAGTATCATGATAAGACCCTCGACAAATACGGCGGTAAGGGCAAGACGCCAGTCAACCCCGAGTCCGAGGCATATTGCAAATACGAAGAAAGTGTTGGACCCCATTCCAGGCGCCACACCGAAAGGCAGTTTTGCAACAATTGCCATCAGCAGGGAACCAAGAACGGCAATCAGCGCGGTGGTGGTGAACACCGCCCCTCGGGGCATACCGTCAAGAGATGCGAACAGCTGCGGGTTGACGGCAAGTATGTATGACATTGTAAGGAAGGAGGTGATACCGGCAAACACCTCCGTCCGGACGCTGTTCTGCGCCGGATCGAATCCGAAAAGTCTTTTCAGCATAAGTTTCTCCTAGATAACCACAGCTCCGGTGACAGGAAGAACTGCACCCGAAATGTAAGAGGCAGCGTCACTTGCAAGGAATAAAAAGGCATTGGCGATATCTTCCGGCTCGCCCATACGACCCATAGGAATATGCTGCACAAGCGGTTGAATCATCGCTTCCGGCAGATTGGCGACCATATCGGTGCGGGTGATGCCCGGAGCAACCGCATTCACGCGTATGTTGTCTTTGCCAAGTTCGCGGGAAAGCGATCTGGTAAGTCCGTTGACGGCGAATTTGCTTGCAGGATATCCGCAGCCGGAGGCCTGCCCGTTGAAACTGACGACGGAACTTGTGTTGATGATGACACCGCCACCTTGAGCTTTCATCAGGCGGGCAGCTTCCCTCGAGCAGACGAATACTGCTTTGATATTGATATCGAGCACTTTGTCTATATCTTCATCAGTATAGTCATAAAGAGGCTGGTTCTGCGAGATACCTGCATTGTTGGCAAGAATGTCGAGACGGCCATAACGCTCGACCACTGAAGAGAATGCATCCGCAACCGACTTGCTGTCGCACAGGTCAGGCCAAATGGCATCAACCGTGCAGCCCGGCATTTCTCCCCTGATCTTTTCGAGAGCCGCAGCGGCAGTCGATTCACGCGAACCGCACAGAACTACCGTAGCGCCGGCCTCCAGATACTTCTTGACGATAGCATATCCGATACCGCGGGTACCTCCCGTAACCACGGCAACCTTTCCTTTGAGATTCAATTCCATAATACCAAGTTATTTTCAAACACGGCCTTTCCCTACCTTACAGGCTTGTCTTCCAACTGCCACCCCGTAGCGGTTGCTACATAAGGGATGAGCGCCATTGCCTTTTTCTTCTGTCCCCTATAGTTAGGATGGTTGGAAGCCCCGAGTTCATCTTCGTTGTTATGTATCGTTGCGTTGAACTGCATCCAGGAAACATTGGAGTGACCGCAGCGCTCCACTGCCTCCTTAACGTAAGTACCGGCCATTTCGTCTATTCTCGAGCCCACGCAGACCACAGGGACCGACTCCCCGTAAGCGGACTTGACCTGGTCGATAAGGGACTTGTACTTCTTGCAGAAATTGCTCAGGGTAGGAGCCTTGCCGCGGGAAAAGTCATTGGTGCCCAGATAGATTATGACGACGTCAGGCTTTCTTGCGGACTGATGGTCCCATGCCGGACAATCTTCCTCAGTGTCGAGGGTACGTGAATACAGATCCACCATAGTGTATTTGCCTCCGTCGTTGAAATTGCGGGCGACACCTATGCCGGAATGGCTTACAAGTCTGTAATCGGCGTCAAAATAACGTGCGATTATGCATCCGTAGGCATAGTTGCAATTCTCTGTCTCGACCTTGAACGGGTCGTTTTTGTGAGACGGTTCTGTACCGTATCCGCAGGTGTAGGAGTCTCCGATCACTTCGATCAGGCGCTCTTTTCCCGGGTCGGCGGGAAGGAGCTTGCCCGTGAGTTCATAGGAATTGATAAAAAGCGTTCCCTGACCTCCTTCTGACCTTTTCTGAATAAAGACCTTATGTTGACCCTTGCCAAGCCCGGAAGCCAGTACAATGCTGCTGTCCTTCTGCCCGACGGTAACGACAAGGTCAGCTTCAGCTCCCATAGGATTGTCAACCCATACGTTGAGCATAACCTTCCTGTCTGTGCGGCAGTTGATTTTCAGCGCGCTTCCCTCGAACTTCAACTGGGCATAAACGCCGCTCCAGTTGCACACAACGGCACCGTCCTGCACCATAGTACGGCCCGTATAGCTGATCTGCGGGTCAGTAGCATCGACCTTGACGGTCTCATATCTTGCAACACGAGCCTGTGCCACGGTGCTGACGGCAAGGGCCGCAAGCAGAAGAACAATAACTTTTCGATTCATATACCAGTACTTAGATTTGCGATGTAATTATCCGGACCCAGGGGTCGCAGTGCAAAATTAATAAATTTGTGCTGATAATTAAAGTTTAACCTAGTTGGCTGCAGATATGGTGCCAAAGGTTTCCAGGATCACTCGGCCTATTGCCGGAGATGCTAGGATTTTGCCCACTTCAGTATGAAAAGCAGCATTGCCAGCAGCAGAGCGGGGCCGAGGCCGCAGTAGAATGTCGCAAAAAAGGCAGCAGGAATACCCGGAATGAATTTGAGCACGATGCCGAGCAGCATCATCGAAGCAATCAGAACATATCCCTTGATGCTGAATGCGTCAAAAGCTGACCGACGGGCGCCTGCAAGGCCGGCGATCCTGTCACTGTACTTCTTTACTATCTTGCTGAACATCAGCGCAAAAAGCACAAAAACAACAAACGAGACTAGGTACATCCACCAGGCTGCGGACTGCAAGGCGACATATGCGCGCACTCCTTTGAGCAGAATCATAACGCCGGGAAGCCCCCAGATGATAGCATCGATAAGGAGCAGGTGTTTTTTAAGGACAGGGAATATCATGTTGTTTCAACCCAAGTAATATCTGCAAAGATAACACTAAAACCGAGTTTTTTGCTATTTTTGTGAAAAACTGAAAAACGATGGAAAATATTTGCGATAGATTCCTGCGCTATGTCGCAGTCAACACCCAGTCTAACGAAAACAGCAACTCACAGCCTTCTGCACCGGAAGAGCTTGACCTTCTGCGCATTCTGCGCGACGAACTGCAGGCTCTGGGGCTCGAAGCGGAACTCGACCAATGGGGATACGTTATGGCGACCCTCCCGTCCAACCTCGACCGCGAAGTGCCTGCCATCGGATTCATCGCTCACGTCGATACGGCGCCGGATGCCTCGGGCGAGGGAATTCGTCCGCAAATCATCAGCAATTACGACGGCAGCGCCATCGAGCTCAAGGGAGTGCCGGGACTGAAGCTCGATCCGGGCGAATTCCCGGAGCTTCTTGAACACATCGGCGAAACCATCATAACCACTGACGGAACCACCCTGCTGGGTGCGGACGACAAGGCGGGCGTAGCTGAAATAATGTATGCGGTGCAGTACCTCGTGGAACATCCGGAGATCAAACACGGAACAATTAAGATAGGATTCACCCCGGACGAAGAAATCGGCCGCGGCGTGGTCAAGTTCGACGTGCAGAAGTTCGGGGCAGAATTTGCCTATACGATGGACGGAGGCGAAGTCGGCGAACTGGAATTTGAAAACTTCAATGCAGCTTCGGCTACCGTGCGCATCCAGGGACGCAACGTTCACCCGGGCTATGCCAAGGGCAAGATGAAAAACGCGATACTGATAGGGCAGGAATTCAACTCCCTCCTCCCTGCCGGCGAAAGGCCGGAACTGACCGAAGGCTACGAGGGATTCTACCATCTCGTCGGGTTCAAGGGCAGTGTGGAAGAGGCGACCCTGAGCTATATCCTTCGCGATCATGACCTTGACAAGCACGAGAGGCAGAAGCAGGTAATGGCCGAATGCGCCCGCTTCATAAACGACCGCTACGGCGTGGGTACGGCAGACGTCGAGATAAGGCATCAGTACTACAATATGCGCGGACAGGTCGAGCCGCACTACCATATCATCGAAAAGGCGGTCAAGGCGATGGAGATGGCCGGAATCAAGCCGCGCATCCAGCCAATCAGAGGAGGCACCGACGGTGCAAACCTTTCTTTCAAGGGACTTCCGTGCCCGAACATCTTCGCCGGAGGACAGAATTTCCACGGAAAGATGGAGTGGGTGCCGGTAGAGTCGATGCAGAAGGCCGCGCAGGTGATACTCAACATCATAGGGCTGTTTGCAGAGTAGCGGAAGCGTATCAGTATGGTAAGCGTCATCATACCTGTTTACAATCGCGCGGGAATGCTCGAGCGGTCGGTTCGCAGCGTGATGGAGCAAAGCTGGAGCGACTGGGAGCTCATACTCGTCGATGACGGCAGTACGGACGGGAGTGCCGATATATGCGATGGCTTTGTGGCGGCCGACCCCCGCATCAGAGCATTCCACAAGCAGAACGGAGGCGTCAGCAGTGCCCGCAACCTGGGTCTGGACGAGGCCCGCGGCGAGTGGCTGGCGTTCCTTGACGCTGACGACCGATTCTACCCCGACGCGCTGGAAAAGGCCCTCGCAAGGGCTCAGGCGGACTCGCTGGACCTGCTGCAGTTCGGATACAACCGCAACTACTCGCCTTCGGAGCGGAACGGCAACGATTCGGGAGTGCTCACGCCTGAAGATTATCTTGCAGGACAATTCTTCCACGGAAGCGCGTGTTTCTGCCTGATACGGGCAAGTATTGTCCGTGAACATAAGTTGCGCTTCGACTGCTCGCTTCGTGTTGCCGAAGACCATCTGTTCATTTACGAGATACTACGGCACTCAAAGCGGGTTGAACGAACAAGCGATGTGCTCTACTGGTATTATGAAAATGCAGCCGGGGCTTATGCCAATACCAGTCCAGGTGACAATATCGCCATAATCAACAGGTTCGGGCCTTACAAGAGAGTTTTTCCTGCAGCCTCGAAGCGGATTGACACACTGCTTCTCGGATGTCTGTTCAACCTCGCGCACAAAAGCAATGTCCCTGCAGGGCGCATTGCAGAGCTTTGGAAACTTGCTGACATAGATTTTTGCAGTCCCCAAAAGTCCCTTGGAGTCAAATTGTTCTGGCAGGTGTCGAGGATCAGTCCAAAACTTGCAACCGGCTTGATAAGGATACTGCGCAGGGTGTTCCCCGGCAGGAAATAAGAGTCACGAATGCCAGCATTTGTTTTAGAAACAAGGACAACGGATGGAAGGATATGAATTGCTAATAAGAGTGAAATGAAAATAGGCATACTGACACAAGCGTTGCAATCCAATTATGGTGGAATCGTTCAAAACTATGCTCTGCAGCAGGTTCTTATCGGAGCGGGGCATAAGGTCGAAACGATTGATTGGGGCATCAGAAAGGACCTCAGGAGATACGCGTACGAATGCAAAATAAGCATCCGGTCCTTATTAATGCCCGGGAATCACCTCGTTACGCCCTATATGCCGACCAGCAAGGAACAGGATGTCATCTGCCGGAACTTGAACGCTTTTATCGACACCAACATACATCGCACCCCGAAAATTTATTCTGCTCCCGGGTTCAAAAGACAGGCAAACAGGGGCCGATTCGATGCCTTCGTAGTCGGAAGCGACCAGTGCTGGAGGCCTAAGTACAATAGGTTTCTTGATGCAATGTTCCTTGATTTTGCAACTGAAGAGAAGGTCAAGCGCATTGCATACGCCGCTTCCTTCGGCACCGACAAGTGGGAATTCTCCCCTGCCCAGACTGCCGCGTGCGCGCAGTTGGCGCAGCGTTTCGACTTTGTGTCCTTACGGGAAGACAGCGGCGTTGAGTTATGCCGGGAGCATTTCGGGATAGAGGCTTCGCACGTTCTGGATCCCACGATGCTGCTGGATGCCGAAGACTATGTCGCATTGATCCGGAAAGCTGATGTTCCGCGTTCAACAGGCAACTTGTTCAATTATGTGCTGGACCCTGACGAAAGGATTGATGCGTTCATCCGCAGGATTGCCAAAGACAAGGGGCTTGAAGCATTCCGTGTACTGCCTCTCAAACAACAGAAAAACGATGTCAGGCATCATATCGAGGATTGCGTATATCCCGGTGTCGAAACTTGGCTGAGAGCCTTTATTGATGCGGATATGACCATTGTTGACAGTTTCCATGGAACGGTATTTTCCATAATCTTCAATAAAGACTTTTGGGTAATCGGCAATGCCGGACGAGGGCTGGCGCGTTTCACTTCGCTGCTCAGGGAATTTGGGCTTGAGGACAGGTTACTCGATGTGGAACAGCTTGACAACGTGCAAGTTGACAAAGCAATATGCTGGGAGGCCGTCAATGCAAGGCTGGAACAAAGGCGGAATGAATGCAAGAATCTGCTGCTTAAGTCATTAAAGTCTGAATAATAATATGGATAACAATTCAACAAAACACGCATATTGCATTATCGCTCACAACGAGCCGGACCTGCTCCGAAGACTTGTTGCCCTGATAGACGATGAGCGGAATGACATTTTCCTGCTGATTGACAAGAAGGCAGACATTAGACAGTTCGAGGGCATAAAGACCCGCAATGCGGGATTGTATTACTCTGAGCGCATCAACGTCAAGTGGGGAGATGTCAGCCAGATCGAAGCTGAATTGACAGTGCTGGGATGCGCCTTCAAGCATGGTCCGTACAAGATTTACCACCTTCTCTCCGGTGTTGATTTGCCGATCAAGTCACAGGATTACATACACTCATTCATTGAGGAGCATCCCGGGGAGGAATTTGTTTCAATTACTTTGGATGAGAAAAACAGACAGATTGCAGAATACAGGGCCTGTTACTACCATTTCTTCCTGCCTTATATGCGCGATCCGCGTAAATTGATCAGGAAGGCTGCTTGTACCTTCAACAGGTATTCCGTCAAGATTCAACAATGGCTGGGTGTGAAAAGGAAATATCCCATGGAAGTGCTCAGAGGGCACAACTGGGGAAGCATAACCAATGAGCTATGCGGCTATCTGCTATCAAGGAAAAAGGAAATCCTGTCTTTGTACAAACATACTTTCTGTTCTGACGAAAGCTTCCTCCCGTCTTTGGTTTGGGCCTCTGAATTTGGAAACAGAACATACAAGGCGGACAGAGAGAACGACATCTGTCTGCGTGAGATAGATTGGAAAAGGGGCAAGCCTTATGTCTGGGGCTCTTCTGCAGACGAGAAAGAGCGGTCAAAAGACGTCAGTACCTTGCGTGAAAGCAACTGTCTGTTTGCGCGCAAATTCAGCACGAAATACGACTGGATAATCGATGAGCTAGAAAAGTCTATTTTATAAAGATTTTTGGCCGTGAAAGCAATAATTTGTATCTTCTCGGCGGAATAATTTTAAGTATGTAATCACTTATTGTAGCCCGGGAAAAAGAGCAAGAGATGCTTGAAAGGCTTTTGATGGAGCCCACAACATTTTGGGAATGAATCCGGTCTTATCTCTCCACAAGCGGTCCGATTAAAACTCCGCCCGTTAAGAAAAGAATCGTATTCCGAACTACGATTCAAGCCAATTCCGAATAAACAGCAGCATTGCCAGCAGCAGGCCCGGACCGAGCCCGCAGTAAAATGTTGCAAAAAAGGCAGTCGGGATGCCGGGGATGAACTTGAGTGCGACACCGAGCAGTATCATTGAGGTGATCAATATGTAGCCCTTGATGCTGAATGCGTCAAAAACGGACCTGCGGTCGCCTTCAAGACCGGCTGTCCTGTCGCTGTATTTGCGTACTATCTTGCTGAACATCAGCGCAAAAAGCACAAATACAACAAGCGACACGAGGTACATCCACCAGGCAACGGGCTGCAGTGCAACATAAGCCTTTACACCTTTTAGCAGAATCATTGCCCCCGGCAGTCCCCAAATGACTGCATTGACGAGGAGCAGGTGTTTTTTCAGTACGGGTAGTATCATATTATTGGTTTCAGTTGATTGATCATTTGCACGAAGATAACAATAAATCGGATTATCATATAACCACACTTTGCAAATCCCCGGAATAAGTTTACCTTTGTTCATATAGTAGAATTGCAATTGATGAAGACATTCATATATCCGACCTACGACTCCAAAAGGGACAAAAGCGGCAATTTATACATTGATTCTTTCCGGAAAGCATTTGAATCCGACCCACGGTTCAAAGTCTGCAATACCTGGGCCCGGTCTGAAACCTTGGGATTGCTACTTAACCTGAGGGCAAGCCTGTTCATCTTACATTGGGTGGATTTGATACCTTCCAAGCCTTTGGGATGGCTTCAGACCTTGTTTTTCCGGGCAGGCGTGTTACTTGCCAGGCTGCGCGGAGGAAAAATTGTCTGGGTTCTGCACAACAAGGAGGCCCACGATGACAAAAGCAGCAAACCTGCCGAACTGATGCAGTGGATGTCAGGCAAGGCCGACTATGTCCTGACGCACTCGGAGGAAGGTTTGAACTTCTTCAAGCAGAAATACCCGCAGTCCAAGGCCCGCTGTTTCTACATTCCTCATCCCGTGTACGACTCTTCGGTTTACCCTTCCGGAGACCGTCTGCTTTGGGATTACATAATCTGGGGCAACATTTCACGCAGGAAGAAGGTTCTTGAATTTGTCCAATTCGCCTCACAATGCAAGGAACTGGACAATAGGACCATACATATATGCGGACGTTGCCCGGACCCTGTCCTGGACCAGGAAATAAGGAATTCGCTGCCGGCTAATGTAACTTATGAAAACAAGTTCCTGACGGATGATGAACTCAAGACAAGAATATCCTCCGCCTCAGCAATTCTATTTACTTACGACGGAGGATCAGTTCTCAGTTCAGGGGCTTTGATCTATTCCTTGAATTTTCTTAAGCCCATCATAGGCCCGAGAGTAGGCAGTTTCGCCGATATGCAGGGCATAGTATCGTGCTATGACTCATTCGCGGAAATTCCTTCCATCCCATTGTCGCAGGACAATGCTCCATTAATAAGGGAGTACCTGGAAGATAACAGCTGGCAGAAGTTCCCGGACAAGTTTTTGTCTCAAACAGGACTTTCGGACCTTTAATCCGACTAGCCCTTCTTAACCCTCATCGAGGCCACCACCATATACACGCAGATTGCCACGAGAGGCACAATCGCAATCATCTCGGCAGGACTTGAGCCACCTGCAAGAGGGGTATTCCATCCGCTAAGGAACCATTCGCATCCCGCGTATTTGAGCACGGCTGAAACGACACCCATAAGCGCTCCGCCGGCAATGAATCCGCTGGCGATAAGAGTTCCCTTGTCAAGGCGTGCGGCATTGATTTCCTTATCCTTGCTGCGGCTGCTTACAAACCAGGCGATTGCTCCGCCAAGAAGCAGAGGCAGGTTGAGGTCGATAGGGATGAACATTCCGAGGCAGAATGCAAGTGCAGGCACCTTGAACACGGTGAGAAGTATGGCGATGACGGCGCCGATTCCGTAGAGCAGCCAAGGAGCGTTTCCTCCGTTCATCATTGGCTGAATGACGGCAGCCATAGCATTTGCCTGAGGAGCAACGAGGGCACCCTCGCCCACAAAGCCGTAGGTCTTGTTAAGAATCATCATCACTCCGCCTACGGTAGCGGCTGCTACGGCCACGCCGACGAATTTCCAAGCCTCCTGCTTCTTCGGAGTAGTACCTATCCAGTAACCTATCTTAAAGTCTGTGATGAGTCCGCCGGCAGTACTGAGCGCGGTGCAGACAACACCTCCGATCACCATTGCCGCAACCATTCCGGCATTGCCCTTGAGACCAACGGCCACGAGTACCAATGCAGTGATTATCAGCGTCATAATAGTCATACCGCTGACCGGGTTGGTACCCACGATAGCGATAGCGTTAGCCGCAACCGTGGTAAAGAGGAAGGAGATGACTGTCACGATCAGCAGACCGATAATCGCCTGCCAGATATTGTTCACCACACCGCCGAGGGCGAAGAAAGCAAAGACTGCAATAAGCGTAAACGCGATGCCAAACACGACCGTTTTCATCGGCAGGTCCTCCTGGGTGCGCTCCACCTGGACCTTCGCGGTACCTTCGCCTTTACGGCGGAATTCGCCAGCGGCTAGTCCGACTGCGCTCTTGATGACGCCTGCGCTCTTGATGATGCCGATGACGCCCGCGGTCGCGATGCCGCCGATACCGATGTGGCGCGCGTAGGTACGGAAGATCTCGTCAGCGCTCATCTCGCCTACGGTCTGGGTGATGCCGGTGCCCATAAAATCAAGCACCTGACCG